>Ga0209628_10000264_pt1 | contig 31300 bp, 27 predicted proteins | sample TergutCu122P4_FD_187285 | JGI IMG/M metagenome (GOLD analysis project Ga0209628, IMG submission 187285) | Cubitermes ugandensis P4 segment gut microbial communities from Kakamega Forest, Kenya - Cu122 P4 (SPAdes) (version 2) | ecosystem: Host-associated > Arthropoda: Insects > Digestive system...
AAACAAAATTTAGTTAATGATGTATATCTTGAAGATAAAAATTGAAAAAATATAGGATAATAAATAATAATTATTATCTTTGCATTATTATTTTATAATAATTATAAGATAATAATCATAAAGTAATAATTATATGACTAAAATACAAAATCCATTTATTACGAGTGGATATGTTAGTTCGGAGTATTTTTGTGATAGGGAAAAAGAAACCGGGCAATTACTGAAAAATATCCGAAATGGGAACAATGTTACTCTGATTTCTACACGCAGAATGGGGAAATCCGGATTGATACACCATTGTTTCAATGATGCGGAAATTGCGAAAAACTACACCACATTTTTTGTAGATATTTATGCAACTAAATCGTTGAATGACTTAGTATTTCAATTAAGCAAGAACATTTTTGACCAATTGAAATCAACAAGTCGAAAAGTATTGGAGATTTTTTTGACAACACTAAAGTCCTTGCGACCGGAAATTTCGTTTGATGAAAACGGAGTACCTTCTCTATCGCTCGGCATTGGCGATATTCGCAAACCGGAAGTTTCGTTAGACGAGATTTTTCAGTTTCTAAATTCCTCAGCCAAACCTTGTATTGTGGCGATAGACGAGTTTCAGCAGATAACAAAATATCCGGAAACAAACACCGAGGCGCTACTGCGTACTTACATACAACAAAGTCCGCAAACAAGGTTTATTTTTTCCGGCAGTCAGCGGCATATCATGGGCGAAATGTTTAATTCGGCAGCTCGTCCGTTTTTTGCGAGTACGTCTACTATGTATTTAGAATCGATTGAAAAACAGAGATATATCGAATTTGCTCAAAAACATTTTAAAGAACACAATCGAGAAATAACCGTCGAAACCATTGATAAAATATATGATTTATTTGAGGGTGTTACTTGGTATATGCAGAAAACGCTTAACGCATTGTTTGGAGAAACAGCCGAAGGCTCGTGTTGTGGTGTAGAAATGGTAAATGATATAATCTGCTTTATTATAGATACAAACAAATACACCTATTCTGAAAATATGTTCCGCTTGCCGGATAAACAAGGGAAGTTGCTAATTGCCTTTGCCAAAGATGGAAAAGTGTTGTCGCCGACTTCTTCTGATTTTGTAAAGAAACACAATTTAACTTCGGCAAGTTCGGTTCAAGCAGCCTTGAAAGGTTTGATTGAAAAAGAATTTGTAACTCGTAACGAAAACGGTTGTGTCGTTTATGATAAGTTTTTTGAAATTTGGTTGAGAGAAAAATATTAAAAACCGATAAACTATTGTTATGTCGTCTAATTTAATTTTACAAATAAAAAAGAAAGTCGAAGATAATCATCCGGATGTAGTGAATGATTATCAATATTTGCACGCCCACCCGGAATTATCTTACAAAGAATATCATACGTCGGAATATATTCAAACTCAATTATCCGATTTGGGAATAAAATTCATTTCCGGAATCGCAGGAACCGGTGTGTTAGGTGTTATCGAAGGAAAAAATCCTCGTAAAAAAATCGTTGGTTTGAGGGCAGATATAGATGCTTTGGCTATTTGCGAAACCAATGATATTCCGTATAAATCTCAAAATGAAAATGTGATGCACGCTTGCGGGCACGATGTGCATACGGCATCTTTGCTCGGTGTTGCAAGAATATTGAACGAACTGAAACACGAATTTGAAGGCACTGTATTGCTGATTTTTCAACCGGGAGAAGAAAAACATCCCGGAGGTGCTCGTCTGATGTTAGAATCCGGTATTTTTAACGAATTGAAACCCGATTTGCTCATTGCGCAACATGTATATGTAGATTATAGGGTAGGGGAGGTCGGTTTTGAATCGGGAGTTATTATGGCCGCTGCCGACGAAGTACATATAAAAATCAAGGGAAAGGGAGGTCACGGTGCTTTGCCGCATTTGGTAAACGATACGGTTTTGGCTGCAAGTCAATGTATTGTGTCGATGCAGCAAATTGTGAGCCGGAGAAGTGATCCGTTTAATCCGGTAGTGCTTAGTTTCGGAAAATTACTGGCTTTGGGCGATACAAACATTATTCCTGATGAAGTAACCATTGCCGGCACGCTTAGAACAATGAATGAAGAGGAACGGGTCAAAATAAAGGAGTTGATAAAATCCGTTGCGATTCACACAGCAGAGGCACACGGCTGTTCTTGCGAAATAGAAGTATACGATGGTTATCCGTGCGTAAAAAACGATGAGCAAATAACATCGATGGCTAAATCTTTTGCAGTAGAATATTTGGGAGCAGCATCCATAAAGGGCTTGGAAAGGCGTATGACCGGTGAAGATTTCGGATTTTTCTCGCAATTATATCCGACTACATTTTACCGGTTTGGCGTGAAAGGTCGTAATCAATCAGGTGGATTGCATACTTCTGATTTCCTTATTGATGATGAGGCTTTGAAGACTTCCGTAGGTACGATGAGTTATCTTGCCTGTAGATTTTTGGACAATACAAATTTTATCAAGATAAAATGAACAACAACAATTTTGAATTGCGCGAATGGCAGTTGTCCGATGTGGCATCGCTTGCCGAAAATGCCAATAATATCCATATTTGGAATAACCTCCGTGATGCACTTCCTCATCCTTATTCTGAAAAAGATGCAAAAGAGTATATCGAAATGGCATTATCCAAACCTAAACCCACTACCATGTTTGCGATTGTTGTCGATGGGAAGGCCGTTGGCAGTATCGGTTTTTTCCCACGAACAGATGTTGAACGGATTAGTGCCGAATTGGGCTACTTTATTGGTGAAGGTTATTGGGACAAAGGAATCATGACCGAAGCCGTCAAACGAATCGTAACGTATGCTTTTACTACTTTTCCATTACAGAAGATTTACGCAACACCTTTCGATTTCAATATTGCTTCGCAAAAAGTATTACAAAAAGCAGGTTTTGAGCGGGAGGCCATATTGAAACAAGCCGCGATAAAGAACGGTAAAATCGTTGATTTACATTATTATAGCATGTTCAAAAGTCGGTGGTTGGAATCCGTAGTGATCCGTCCTTTGGATAAAGAAGACCTTCCCATCTTAAAAGACTTACTGTATGAGGCCATTTTCATACCCGAAGGTGTCGAGTTGCCCCCGCGCGACATCATCGAAAAGCCTGAGGTAGAGGTTTATATCCGGGATTTTGGAGCCAAAAAAGATGATCTATGCTTGCTTGCTACTATTTATGGCAAAATCGTCGGAGGCGTGTGGGTGCGCACCTTGGCAGATGAAATCAAAGGCTTTGGCAACATCGACCCCGAAACTCCCGAATTTGCCATTTCAGTTTTTAAAGAATATCGTAATATGGGCATTGGAACAGCATTAATGCAGCACATGCTTGACTTTATGACCCATAAAGGCTACAAACAGACATCGTTAAGTGTAGATAAAGCCAACTATGCCGTGAAAATGTACAAAAAACTCGGCTTTGAAATTATACGCGAGAATGAACACGATTATATTATGGTTTGTAAATTAAACCAATAAATGGAAATAAAATTTATTACTCTTTCAAAAGAAAACATTGAAAAAGAACATATTTGTTGTGGCTTTTCCGACAAGAAATGCAAAGAAAGCTACGAGCTTAAAAAAGAATGGCTTAAAAAAGAATTCGATAACGGATATATTTTTCGGAGATTAGATGAGCGGGCAAAAGTTTTTATCGAATATGTTCCTGCCGAAAAAGCATGGATTCCGATTGATGCGCCCAATTATCTGATGATAAACTGCTTTTGGGTTTCGGGACAATACAAGGGAAAAGGTTATGCAAAAGCCTTACTACAATCAGCAATAGATGATGCCAAACAACGAAACAAAGACGGCTTGGTAACGGTAGTCGGAACCGCTAAATTCCATTTTATGAGCGACACGAAATGGCTGTTACGACAAGGATTCGAAACTGTCGAAAAACTTCCTTATGGGTTCAGTCTTTTGGCATTGAAACTTAATCCTAAAGCGGAAAATCCCAAATTCAAGGAATCTGTATTGAGTGGTGAATGCGAAAACAAAGAGGGTATTGCCGTTTATTACACTAACCGTTGTCCGTTTACCGAATATTATGTGAATACGGAATTAACCAAAACTGCTGCAAACAGAAATCTTCCGCTAAAAATAATCAAATTGGAAACCATGGAGCAAGCGCAATCCGCCCCGACTCCCGCAACGATATTCAGTTTGTTTTACAACGGAAAGTTTGTAACCACCGACCTTAGTGCCGTCGTGGATAATCGATTTGATAAATCAGTAATTATCCATAAATAAATCAAATCTTATGCAATGAACAGTTTGCTTATAGTTTCAATCATCGGATTATATTTCGCGATATTACTCGTTATCTCCTATATTACCGGTAAAAAACATTCCGATAATGAGGCGTTTTTTATCGGGAACAGGCAATCGCCTTGGTATGTGGTCGCCATCGGAATGATTGGAGCATCTATTTCGGGAGTAACATTTGTTTCGGTTCCGGGGTGGGTGCGGTCGACAGATATGACTTATATTCAAATGGCTTTGGGATTTTTCTTCGGATATGTGTTTATCGCTCACGTTTTATTGCCGTTGTACTACAAATTAAACCTTACTTCCATTTACACTTATCTGCAAACAAGAATGGGAGTAAGAGCCTACAAAACAGGAGCTTCGTTTTTTCTGCTCTCCAAATTGTTGGGTTCGGCAGCCCGTTTATATATTGTTGTAATGATTATGCAGCACTATATATTTGATGCTTGGGGAATGCCGTTTTATGTTTCGGTAACGGTTATTGTGGCTTTAATTTTTCTGTACACATTCAGGAGTGGTATTCGAACTATTATTTGGACGGATTTACTTCAGACTTTCTTTTTGCTTGCCGCTTTGATATTGATTATCTGGCAGGTAATCAGTCAACTCGACTTCAGTTTTTCCGAAACTGTTTCTGCGATAACGACTAACGAACATTTTCGGATTTTTGAATTTGACATTAAAAGTTCTCAAAACTTTTTCAAACAATTTATCAGCGGAATATTTGTGGTCATTGCCATGACCGGATTAGACCAGGATATGATGCAAAAAAATATTTCTTGCCGCAACCTGAAAGAGGCGCAAAAAAACATTTATGGCTACGCATGGACGTTCGTTCCTATCAATTTTCTTTTCCTTTGCTTGGGGATTTTGCTGTTGATATTTGCTCAAACCCATCAGGTTGAACTTCCGGCAGTTTCGGATCAAATATTGCCGTCGTTTGCAGCCACAGGAATGTTGGGAACTGCTGTTGTCGTGTTTTTTATGGTCGGATTGATGTCGGCCGCATTTTCGAGTGCCGATTCCGCATTAACTTCGTTAACCACCTCTTTTTGTGTCGATATTTTAGAAACCTCCAAACGTAAACCTGAAATTGCCAAACGCATCCGGTTAAAAACGCATATTTACATCTCTATCATTTTTATCCTGACAATACTGATTTTCAGAATCGCGAATAATACAAGCATTATCGATGCGATTTACATCATGGTTTCGTATACTTACGGGCCTTTAATCGGAATGTTTGCCTTCGGTTTGTTTACTAAAATTCGTCCGAATGATAAATGGATTCCGGTTATTTGTATTCTTTCGCCTGTTTTATCGTTTTTATTTGACACACTGATATTCAAATTTACCGGATATAAATGCGGCTATGAATTGTTGATTATCAATGGTTTGATAACTTTTACCGGGTTGTGGATTTCCAGCAGGTTCAACCGTTTTTACTGTAATATTGCTCAAAAATAGCCTCTTTCAATGCTACAAATTTGAATGCCGATTCGCTTTTGAATGGCGCAATAGAAAAAAGCTCACCATTGTGTGCAAAATCAAAATGTCCTTTTACTTCGTGCGCAAAAATAGCTGACAGATTGTTTTTTACTTGCCATGATACCTTTATGCCATTATATGTTCCGTGATAACAAAAGTGGTCGATATTAATTTCGGCTGTGCCGCTGCCTACCTTTGTGTACTTTCCGTGCTTGCTTATTTTGACAAGAAAAGCGGGTTCGCTGTAGGAAAACGTGGGAAATTTAACTTGTTGTTTGTAGCATTGCATTTGCCAACGACTCCACTGCGCAGGAGTTTCAAAAATGATACAATTATTGTCGGCCGGCTGTAGCAAACCGTACTCATTCATAAGCGCAGCATTGCCGCATGATGCACACCATAAACGGTTGCGCTGTGTGTGCATGTTAAATTCTGTTTGACATCGGGGGCATCTATACAACACTTGTTCCAATCCTTTTGCACTGTGCGGTTTTGAGGCTTTTACCATAGCTTTACGCTGCCATTCGTAATCGTCGAAATACAACGCATTTTTTACTTTTTGGTAAATATCTTCGTGATTTAATATCTCCAGTTCATGAGGGTTAAAGAGCACATCTACAGACGCTTCGATACGCGATTTGCGCAAGCCCATATTCCATTTCGGGCAGGCTATGAATGCTCCATTTATATGTACTGATACTACAGGCACTTTCAGCTTTTTCAACAATCTGGCAATACTTGCATCCATATAGGTGGCTTCGCCGTCGAAGGTACTTTGTCCGGCAGGGTATAGCGCTACCACGTCGCCTCGCTGTATGATGCTGAAAATATTTTTTATTGCCTTTGCATCGGGTTGAAATTGTTCCTTGGGAAAGCAGCCCATAAAACGAAGTATGCCGTTTAAAAAACGAACACGAAAGTAAAATGTTGCTACTGCAAAATTCAATACAACAGGTGACATGGCAGATGCCACTACCGTAAAATCAATGTTGCTTATGTGGTTGGCTAACAAGATGTATGGAGGTTTAAGTGCAGCAAATTCGGCACTTTTGCGTACTTTAAACGCATATTTTTTGCGATGCAAGAATGAGAATAAAGCAACAATCAAGCGGTAAATTGTTTTATTTGGCGTTCTAACTTGTCTGTTCATTTTTTTTACACTTTAATATATGCCCAATATTTACTGTCTTCTTTTACCGGGCAAAGAGATAAATATCCTGATTTTATTTTTTCGTTAGCAAATTCAGCCGGATATAATCGCTGCATTTCCCTGTGTTTTTGTAACAATTCGCCCGGTTTATTGCTGAAATCAATTTTGAAATATCCGGTAGAACCTTCGCAGAAAAAGTGTTGATACAATCTGAAAGATAGCAATCCCATCGTATTTCTCATATTAATTTCGACGCAAGGGTGAAGTAGATTGTTTCGTTGTTTCGCGCCTCGCAATGACGAATCGGCATATATCATCATATCTATACCGATACATCCTTTGTAAACGCAACCAAAAGTTTGACTTAAAAACAGAATGAGCGTATTTTTTACTTCTTCTAATAAAACAACGTCGATACAAGCCGTCAATTTATTTTGTATTTCATCTTGAGAAATTAATATGTTTTTATCGTATACTCCTTTTTTGTTTGTTTCAAATAAAGATAATCCTGTAAATTCAACTTTTCCGAGACCATCGGAATGAAAGAGCATCGCGAAATCTATTTGTTTATTCAATACTTTTTCAATCGAAATAAAAGATTGTTTTTTCAAGATACCGCTGATTATTTGCTTTTCCGATTGATGTAGTTTTCCGGGAGGCAGCCACAGTAATCCTCTGCCGGAAGAAGAATAAGGCGCTTTGGCCAATAATTCAACTCGACTTGATACCACCGCGTTTTCTATATCTTCGATCGTTGTAAAAAATTGAGGAACAATGTCGGTTGATATTTCCGGTTGATTTTTAATGATAAATTCCAAGCTTTTTTTTGCCGTTTGCCGGCTGCACAATTCAGAGTATTCGTTTTTCCATTGAGGCAATTGAAGATTTAGTTCGTGATGATCGCTAAGGATTTTAAAGAATTTAAGGACTTGAGGAGAAATGCCCCAAGGGGTAACTTCAATGCCTGATAATAAGTGCTTTTTATCAAGAATATCATTTATTCCGATGGCTTTTGCCAAATGAGTCAGTGGCTCGATTGAGGTTATGAAATCGGCTGTCAAATTGTCTTCAATCCAAACAAAATCGTTTGAAGAACCGGCATACCATGCAGGAAGAAAAGCCAAATCCCGCTGCATTTTGACTTGATTGGCAGCAGGAGTATAATGTGGCGATGCGTTGAGTACCGCAGTTTCGTGTCCGGGGTTGAAATAGTGAAGCATTTAATTCGAATTACTACTCTTGAATCAGATTAATTTGTACATGCGGGGATAAAATTACGGATTTTTTTTATATTTGCCCTCAATATAAAAAACAAGTAATCATTTAAATATTTTCCTTATGGGCTTTCTTAAAGAATTTCAGAGTTTCGCCATGCGTGGCAATGTCATGGATATGGCAGTGGGTATTATCATTGGAGGTGCTTTCGGCAAGATAGTTTCCTCGTTGGTTGCAGATATTATTATGCCTCCGATAGGCGTATTGATTGGCGGTATCAACTTTACCGACTTGGTAGTTACGGTAAAGCATGCATCTGTTAATGCTGCCGGACAAGCCGTTCCGGCCGTTACAATCAACTACGGCACTTTCATTCAAACCATATTTGATTTTACGGTAATTGCATTTGCCATTTTCTTGATGATTAAGGGAATCAATAGTTTTCACCAGAAAAAAACAGAAACGGCGGCAGCAACCCCTCCGGAACCAACAAAAGAAGAATTGTTGCTTACGGAGATTCGTGATTTGCTGAAGGAGAAATAATTTTTTGGAGGAACGATACAAAGTTGATGAATAATCCCAAATTTATGTAAAGTATGTATTGCGTGCTTTTGAGTTTAAATGGAGCAGAACAACCAAGGCAAAAATAAGCAAAACTTTTTCAAATGCTTATCCAAATGCTACAACACTTGTTATATCTCCGGAAAACTTTGAATCATTTGTTACAGAAAAACCAACAAAAGAGGAGTAATTGCTTACAGAGATTCGTGATTTGCTGAAAGAGAAACGGATTTTATCGTTGATGTGGATATAATCAAATTCACAACTCTATTCCCGATTTCAAAACGGTTGATAAAAACCCGCTTTGATTGTCTTGAGGTTGCAACAACACGGGTTCGATTCGATTGTCAATATTGCGTGTAAGACGATTAAGTTTTTTAGTTAAGTCCCAATAATTATCATCTAAAAAATCTTTGATTACGGCAATATCAATATCGCTGTTTTCATTGAAATTACCGTTTGCCAACGAGCCAAATAAAAAGACTTTGCAAGGTGATACTTCCTCGCAAACAAGTACCGCATAACGCTTTGCATGTTCTAAAGCAGTTGTTTTATCCATTGATATAGTATTTCTGTTTGTTTGATAATTTCCTCGCATTTTTGATGCGTGAGTAATTTGAATATTCTCTCTTTGTGGGTTGGGTATCTTGCCTCAATATTCATAGGGAGTAATTCTTCAATAAAATCAAGTTGTTCGTCGGAAAAAAGAGGCAAGAGTTCACATTTTTCTGCCAAACTTTTCAAATTGTGGGAGAAAGGCGGAATATCTTCTTTTATTGAACAATAATAGGCTTTTATGATTTTCTCAATCACTTGATGACACATAAATCCAACATACAAGTAACGTTTTGATACAAGCATTGCTTTTGCCGTTTCGAAATCGTAATCTGCGATTTCAATCCAATATGTTGATTTTTCGTTCATATATTATTGCCACTTTATATATATGTCAAATGCAAAAATAGTACTATTTTTGGAATCAGCAAAAACAAATCTTCTCAATTTCAACGAAAATAATCTACCCAAAAACACAAAGGGCATAGATTTTATCTCTGTGCCCTCCGTGCCTCTGTGTTTAATATTTGCGTACAGCTACTATGCTATCAAGCCAATTTTGCCAACGCCTCTTTTACTCTTTTCATCGCCTCAACAAGTTTATCATCTGCTGTAGCATAAGAGAAACGGATGCAATTAGGTGCTCCGAAAGCATCTCCGCCAACACAAGCCACATGACCTACTTCCAACAGGAACATAGCCAAATCGCCTGCTTTCTCGATTTTCTTTCCGTTATATGATTTGCCGAGGTGAGCAGCACAATCGGGAAATAAATAAAATGCACCTTGAGGATCATTTACTTTGAATCCCGGAATTTCTTGAGCTAATTTTACCATCAGATTTTTACGGCGTTCAAAAGCTACGCGCATATCTGCAACACACGATTGGTCGCCGGTATATGCTACTTCTGCTGCTTTTTGTGCAACTGAGCAAGGTCCTGACGTATATTGTCCTTGCAATGTGTTACATGCTGATGCAATCCATTGTGGAGCAGCAATCCAACCAATGCGCCAACCGGTCATGGCATAACCTTTAGAAACACCGTTGACAATTACCACGCGGTCGCGCACGTTTTCAAATTGTGCGATACTCTCGTGTTTGTCTAAATAGTTGATATGTTCGTAAATTTCATCGGCCAAAATGATGATATTGGGGTGTTTTGCCAATACATCAGCCAATGCTTTTAATTCTTCTTTTGTATAAACGCTTCCTGTCGGATTTGACGGAGAGCAAAGAATAAACATTTTTGTTTTTGGAGTGATTGCTTTTTCAAGCTGCCCGGCAGTAATTTTGAAATCTTGTTCAATGGGAGCATCGATAAAAACATTTGTTCCATCAGCCAATTTTACCATTTCAGGATAACTTACCCAATAAGGAGCCGGAATAATCACTTCATCTCCTTTGCCGATAACAGCGAGGATAACGTTGCAAATTGATTGTTTTGCACCATTTGAGCAAACGATTTGTCCCGGTTTATAATCGAGGTCGTTTTCCTTTTTCAATTTTGCAACGATTGCATCTCTAAGAGCAGGATAACCGGGTACTGGAGAATAAAACGAAAAGTTTTTATCCACAGCCTGTTTTGCAGCTTCTTTGATATGATCGGGTGTGAAGAAATCGGGTTCGCCGACACTAAGATTGATTACATCGATGCCTTGTGCTTTAAGTTCATTACTTTTTTGTGACATGGCTAATGTCTCTGACGGAGACAAACTTGCTAAACGAGCTGAAACTTGTGACATGAAAAATACATTTTGTTAGTTAATAATCTATTTCGGTTGCAAAAGTAACAATATTTCTTGAATAATTAATAATTAATGATTAAAAATTAATAATTTGCTTTACATTGTGAATAATCGACAAGTGTTAATTATTAATTAGTTTTCTTCAACAAATGTCCCATTCTTTCTTTTTTGGTGTGCATATAACGCAAATTGTAGGGATTTGGGTCGATTTCTAAGGGGACGTTTTCTACGATTTGCAGGCCGTAGCCTTCTAAAGCGATTCTTTTAACCGGATTATTGGTGATTAGTTTTATTTTTGTTACTCCGATGGCTCGTAAAATCTGGGCACCAACGCCATAATCCCGTTCATCGGCTTTATGACCTAAGCGCAAGTTTGCATCGACGGTATCTAATCCTTCTTCTTGCAATTTGTATGCTTTCATTTTATCCATCAGACCAATGCCTCTGCCTTCCTGATTTAAATAGATAACAGCACCTTTTCCGGCTTTTCCTATCATTTCCATCGATTTGTGAAGTTGCTCTCCGCAATCGCAGCGCATCGATCCGAAAATATCTCCGGTTGCGCATGAGGAGTGCATGCGAATTAAAACAGGCTCATTTTCTTCCCAAGTTCCCATGGTTAAAGCGACATGCTCCAAACCGTTTGATTTTTGAAGGAAAGGGGTGAGTTCGAAATGACCGTATTGAGTAGGCATATCAACCGTTACACCTTTTTCAACTAATGATTCTTTTTTGTAAAGGTATGCGATTAAGTCTTTAATGGTGATTATTTTGATGCCGAATTTTTCCGAAATTTGTACCAAATCAGGAAGACGAGCCATTGTTCCGTCTTCGTTGATGATTTCGATAAGCGCACCGGCAGGGTATAGTCCGGCTAATCTTGCCAAATCGATTGCGGCCTCCGTATGACCGGCTCTTCTCAACACACCGCGAGAACGGGCGCGTAAAGGGCTTATGTGGCCGGGGCGCGCCAAGTCTTCGACTTTCGTTTCGGGATTAGCCAATGCCTTGATGGTTTCAGCACGGTCGTGCATGGAAACTCCGGTTGTGCAGCCGTCACCGATTTTATCCACCGTGATGGTGAAAGGAGTATCATACATCGAAGTGTTTCTTGCAGTTTGCATTTCCAGTTCCAATTCTTCACAGCGTTCTTCTGTGATTGGTGCGCAGAGTAATCCTCGTCCGTAGGTCATCATGAAATTGACTTTTTCGGGTGTAATTTTTTCTGCGGCAATAATAAAATCGCCTTCGTTTTCGCGATCTTCATCATCTACTACGATGAGGAATTTTCCTTCGCGAAAGTCTTCTATCGCTTCTTCTATGGTGTTTAATTTGAACATATTAAATTTCTTATTTATTCTTGAGTTTCCTCACTGCGTTCGGAATGACAGCTATCCCCCTTTGGAGGGGGTAGGGGGAGGAGAGCAAGAGTTTTACGTTATATTTTTTTCCAAATCTTCAAACTTGTCGATTACAAATGGGTTTTTATCTCTTTTTTCAAACATCCTGTCTGCCTCTTCAAGTGTTAGAGGTCTGGCGTATTTTTCAGAAATAACATCAATAAGTTGATCTAAATCTTTAATTTCTACATTTAATTCCTCTTCCATTCCTTTTGGGAAACAGTAATAAGTAGGCACATATTGAGATATATCAGACTTGTTGTCAGGAAAATATATCACATAATTTCCGCCTAAAATATGTATTATCTTGGTAATTATCAAACGCCACTTCTCTCGCCACAATATGTGGTGTTTTTCTTTTGCGTTAAACCAATGAGAATAGTTATCTATATAAATATAAAAAAACTCCATGAAATATTTGTTTATAGTTAACACTAATCCGAAAGGCCCTTCGATATAATACTGTTTAGAATCAGAGCAAAATTTACCACTTTCAGATTCGCCTTCTTTAAACTTCCAAGAGAGTGTTTTTAGGTATCGGTCAAGTACTTCATCATATCCTTCTGATAAATGCCATTTAATACACATTTCTTTAAGAAATTCCGATTCATCCAAATTTAATGAATTCAGCAAATCAATGACTTTCGATTTGTTTTCGATTTCGTTATTTTCAAAAGGAATCGAGTGGTTGCCTATTATTAATAAGCCGTCTTCCCATCCGGGAAAATCTACATCGGTTGTTAATTTCTTCTTTATTTCTATAAGCAACTCATCATTTACTTTTTTGATGGTTTCAATATCTCGTTTGAGTTCTTTACCTTTATATAGTTCCCATGAATAAAGAATGATGCCGACAGGGAAAAACCATGTACAGAACAACCTTATTTGCGGATTTTTCATGAATATCGGTTGTTTTGAATTGATTACAGGATAATCCATCAATTTTCCGATAATAAAATTTTCGTCTGAATTGCGTAAATCTTCAATAATCGACTCAAGGTCTTCTCCCAAACTTTCTATATAAGCATTATCGCCTGCATGTTTCCAAAAGTTGATATAATTGAGCTTCTTTTTGTGGGCGTTCAAGTATTTTGTGCAACGTTCCGTTAGATTTTCAATCAGTTGGATGTCTTTTTCGTAGTCGGGAGGAGTCATGATAACGTCTTTCCTTTGATAATTACGAGTTTCTTTTTTTCCGATTAAACGTTTGAAAAAACCGGTCCAAGTATCTGCATTAAACATTACGGAATCATTAACAGCTTTATAAGTAAGGAATAATCCTAATGCTAAGAGGATAAACGAACTTGCCCACATTCCTGCCCATACCGGCAAAACGCTTTGTCGAGCCAGTTTAACGCTGAAAATATCTACCGAATAATAGAACAGGAAAAGAATGACCGACAAAACAGCCGGCATACCCAATCCTCCTTTTCTGATAATAGAACCCAAGGGAGCCCCGATAAAAAGGAAAATCAGACAGGCAAACGACAAGGTAAATTTGCGGTGCATCTCTATTCGATGCCCGATAAGCGACCTTTTTTTGTCGGCTTGAGTGAAGTTATTGTATTGATACTCACTCTTTATGTTTTCTGCTTTTGCTTTTGCGTTAGAAACGATTTTTTGTTGTTGAGATAAATTCTTTTCGTTAAAAAGAGAGTCTAAATCGGCAATGATAGTCGTGCCCTGTTCTTGTGTTTGTAAAGAATAATTTGGAGTATTTTCGGTGCTTTTCCAAAGGACTTGCTGGTAAGTGTAAGATTGTAAATTTTTTACAATATTCTTGTCGAGACTATCTTTTTCAATGGTTACAGAATCAATAAATACCCGTAATTGATTCAGATTTTTTGAAAAATCACGTTCCGATGCGATGGATTCGTCTTCCATAGTGAAATTGGCATCGAAAGCAATCAGTATTTCTTTTAAATCGAATTTCTCCCTTCGGTAAGGAATTTTTTCATTTCTATTGCGAAAAGTTTGTTTCTTCAGGTTTTCAAACGATTCTCCGTTGTAAATTGTAAGAATCAGATGCAGTTTATCATCGGAGGTTTTTAATCTTCCCGAATCGGCAACGGTAACTTTGGCGTTATTAAAGCCATCTCTAAAATCGTATATCATCAAGTTATACATCATCCCTGTTTTTGGATTTTTATGGCTGATATATAAGTTATATTTATCTATTTCTTTGAAGAAAGTTTTTGAAGGAATATCAAGTTCCGGTGATTTTAGCCGGATGGAGTGAAGTAAGGTCCACAATTTGATTTGAGTAGGAGGGAGTGCGTTGTTTTGAAAAAAGAATGCGCCGGCTGCAATGAAAAACACAAAAACAACGGTAGGACGCATCACCCGGAGCAAAGAGATTCCCGATGCTTTCATGGCCAGCAATTCAAACTTTTCGCCCAAATTTCCGAAAGTCATCAGTGATGCCAATAACACGGCTAAAGGAAGCGCCATCGGAACCGAGAAAAGCGCTGCATAAAAAAACATCTTTCCGAGTATCAGAAAGTCCAAACCTTTCCCTACCATATCATCGACATACTTCCATAAAAACTGCATGAGAAGGATAAATAAGCACACACTGAAAGTAGCCACAAATAAGGGCAGAAAGGTTTTTATCAGAAAAACATATAGTCGTTTGATGCGTAACATTAGTTCCGTTGAAATTCAGCGGACAAAGATAACTCTTTTTGACGAAGAGTTAAGATGTGAAAGGTAAGAATTACTCCTTATTAATTATCGTTATAATATTTTAAATTCCCAACGTGCGTTTCAGCAATTTAATATGCGAATCCCACAGGCTGATTGCATGTTCTTTCTCATCAGGTTCTGCGAAATCGGTAACTTCTAAAACTATCGCACCCGTTATTTCATCCGTATGCAATTTAAATTCAAAATACGATTCGGGATTTTCATCCTCAATCCATCTGAAACGAATTTTATTGTTAGGAATTATGTTTAATAACTCAGCCTCTTCCGGAATTTTATTCCACACGAATGTGTATATATTTTCCTTCACTTCAACATCGTCGGCAAACCATCCGGAAAGTCCGGGTGAAGAAGTCAAATAATTCCACAAAGTGTTTTTGGAAGCCTTTGCAAAAACATATTCCAAATGAATCTTCTCTATTTTCATTGTCAGCAATTTATATTTGGAGTGCAAGATATAAAACATCAACAAAAAATCCAATACTTTTAACGAAAAAAAAGAAAAATGTTTGCTTTGTTTAAAATGTTGTTATACTTTTGCAGCCGAAATAAAAAGAGAGGGCGCGATAGCTCAGCCGGTTAGAGCGCATGATTCATAATCATGAGGTCCCCAGTTCAATCCTGGGTCGCGCTACTTAAAACAAAAAAGGTTCACGAGAAATTGTGAACCTTTTTTGTTATGAGCCACTGACGAGACTCGAACTCGTGACCTACGCGTTACGAATGCGTTGCTCTACCGACTGAACTACAGTGGCTTTTCACATTATTGATGCTCTTTCTTCAATAAATCATTGACAGTTTTTACCGGATTAAATGTCTCTATCGGAACTTCTACAAAAACAGTGTTCCAATCCGACATGGCACCATTCCACAAACCGGGAAGTTCGAGCGCTTTCAATTCCTTGCCGTTTTTCGATTTCAGTGAGATAAATCCGGTGTTTTTGTCGACATATTCGGGTAAGTTGTATGCTTTTCCTTTGTTGTTTTTCAAAGCACAAACCAAATCCACAGGATTGAAGTGAGTTCCTTTTTCAAATAAAGCTTTCTTTTCAGGGTCTTTCAAATCAATTTGCGAACTTTCTAAGATTTGTAACGAAACTGTTCCGTCGGGATTAACTGCTAAGAATGGGCCTCCTCCCGGTTCGCCTTCGTTCTTCACCATACCGCAAACACGCAACGGACGGTCTAATTTGGATTTAAGATATAATACGAGTTCCGCATCTTCCAGCATTTTTGTTTGAGGATTTTTAATGCACAAATCGTTTTGCAGAAAATATATCATTTCTACCAACTGGTCGTGCGTATATTTTCCGGATTCGATTAAATCCAAATAACCGAAAATTTTCTTTTGGAGATGAACCAAAACCCCTGCAATCAATTTTTTATATTGAACCGTAACGGATTTGAAAGAATCGGGAACGACATTATCTATATTTTTGATGAAAACCACATCGGCATCCACATCATTCAAATTCTCAATCAATGCTCCATGACCTCCCGGACGGAACAACAGTTTATCGTTATCTCTGAAAGGCTGATTGTTTTCGTCGGCAGCGATTGTATCCGTCGATGGTTTTTGTTCGCTGAAACTTACATCATATTTCACTCCGAATAGCGTTTCATAAACCGGAACTTTTTCTATTGTGAGATTTTGAAACAATTCTCTGTGTTCGGGCGAAACCGTAAAGTGTACGTTTACTTTTTTAGCGGCATTACAGGCATACATGGCTCCTTCGGACAAATGCTCTTCCATCGCTGTGCGAGGTCCTCCGGGGTAATTGTGAAATTCGAGTAAACCTTTAGGCAATTGACCGTAATTCAATCCGAAAACATACAATAAATTTTTTACAACCACTTTATATAAACCTTCTTGAATCAGTTGTTCAATATCTTCTTCCTCATTATTCAAACAGGCATCGTTTAATTGCCTGTAGAATGCGAACTTCTTGATTTCTTCAAAAAATTTCTTTTCAAACGAATTCGTCGGGACATTGTAATCTGCATCTATAAACTCGAATAAGTCTTTAAACATACGGCTTGCAGCCCCTGATGCCGGAACAAATTTGAGGATTTGTTTGTTTCCTTTCAAATAAGTGTTCCATTCATCGAGGTAAGCCGGTTGCTCCGATTCGGGAATACGCATAATGCCTTTTTCGACCGAGGCAGAAGCTGCAATCGATAAGTAAGGTAAGCCTTTTTCAAAAAAAGACAACTGTTCTTCAATTTGTGTTGTGCTGATTCCTTTTTTGGAAAGCAATTCTAAATCATTTTGTGTCAACATGAGTATTGGGAATTAATTGATTTCATTATATCTTTGCTTGCAAATTTATGTAAAATGCCGGAAAAAAGAAATAATTCTGTGTATTTTTGCAACGGATTATGGAAAATATATTTACAAAATCTGAACATAAGGATTATATTCACGCATATCACAGGTTATTAAAGGATATGGGAGATGCGTTGGAGCCCGGCGATGTTGAAAATTTGCGTCGGGATGTCGAATCCGCCTACACTCAAGGCGCCTACAGAGACGATATTTATGGCTTGAATATTTTGGTAAGAAATATACATACCGCTTTAATCGTATCTGAAGAAATAGGCTTGAAAAGAGCATCGATTATTTCTACATTGATTTCAGAAGCCGTTTTAAGTGGAAAAATGCCTATTGGAGATGTCGAGAAAAAATATGGCTCCGATGTTTCCGGCATTATCAACGGATTAATCAAAACGCAAGAATTATACTCGAAAAATGCAGTTATTGAAACGGAAAATTTCCGTAAACTGCTGCTTTCTTTCGCTGAAGATGTCAGGGTTGTTTTGATTATGATTGCCGACAGGCTTTATCTGATGCGGGTTGCCAAGCATTTTCAAGACGAAGAGCAACGCATGAAAATTGCAGCTGAGGCATCTTATTTGTATGTTCCTCTTGCTCACAAATTAGGATTATATAAAATCAAATCCGAACTGGAAGATTTATCTCTCAAATTCAGAGACAGGGCAGCTTACGATTTCATCGCCCGAAAAATAAATGAGACCAAAACTTCGCGTGATAAATACGTTGCAGCTTTTATTGCTCCCATCGAGGAAAAACTGAAAGATGCGAATTTGAAATTCGATATAAAAGGTCGCACAAAATCCATTCATTCAATCAACAACAAAGTTCAAAAACACAAAGTTGAATTTGAAAATATCTACGACTTGTTTGCTGTTCGCGTGGTATTGGAATCTCCTTTGGAAAAAGAAAAAGCCGAATGTTGGCAGGTTTATTCCATTATTACCGATATGTATCAGCCTAATCCCAAAAGGTTGAAAGACTGGCTGTCGATTCCTAAAAGTAATGGTTATGAATCGCTTCATACAACGGTGATGGGGCCTGAAGGTCGTTGGGTAGAAGTGCAAATCCGTACCAAACGAATGGACGAAATTGCCGAAAGAGGTTTGGCCGCTCATTGGAAATACAAAGGGTTAAAAGGAGAAGACGGCATAGATGATTGGTTGAACAATATGCGCGAGGCACTGGAAAGTAAAGATACTTCACCGGGTGATTTAATCAAAGATTTCAAAATGGATTTGTATGATGAGGAAATTTTTGTTTTCACGCCCAAGGGAGATTTATTCAAATTGCCGAAAAATGCAACCGTACTCGATTTTGCATTTGCTATCCATACGGGAGTTGGTTCGAAATGTGTTTCGGCAATAATCAATGGAAAAAATGTTACCATTAAGCACCGGCTGAAAAGTGGCGACCAAGTGGATATACATACTTCTCCCAATCAATCGCCTAAACAAGACTGGTTGAATTTTGTAGTAACATCGAAAGCCCGCGTTAAAATCAAGCAATCGCTGAAAGAGGCTGAAACCAAACAGGTTGCATTAGCTAAAGAATTATTGCAACGTCGTTTCAAAAACAGAAAAATTGAAGAAGACGAGGGTAAAATGATGCGTTTGATTAAGAAAATCGGTTACAAAAAAGTTACTGATTTTTACGCAGATATAGCCACCGAAAAATTGGATGTCAATACCGTTATCGACCAGTATTTAGAGTTGGAAAAGAAAGAGGCGGAAGTTGAACATGCCGACAGAAGTGTTGAAAATTACCGTGCTGTAACTCCTGCCGAAGAAATAGCGCAGAGTGATGACGCATTAATCATCGACCAAAATCTCACAGGAATCGAATATAAACTGGCGAAATGTTGTAATCCGATTTTTGGTGACGAAATATTTGGATTCGTTTCTTCGCAAGGCATCAGAATACACCGAAAAAACTGTCCGAATGCTCCCGAACTGTTCAACCGTTTTGGCTACAGAGTCGTAAACGCTCGCTGGTCGGGAAAATCAGACGGAAATTATCCGATAACGTTGAGAATTATAGGAAACGACGATATAGGCATTGTTACAAATATCACTTCGGTCATCTCGAAAGAAAACGGAATGACGCTGCGCTCTATTTCTGTAGATTCGAGCGATGGTTTGTTTCAAGGAAACATCACAGTATTGGTCAGCAATACTTCCGTTATGGATTCTTTGATAAAGAAAATCAAAGCCGTAAAAGGCGTAAAACAAGTAACGCGGAGTTATTGATTACTCCAAATAAGTATAGCCATACAATCCCGAACGATAATTGGATAAAAACTCGCGCCCTTCTTCTACCGAAATTTTGCCTTCTTTCATAGAAGATGTTACCCACGATTCTACCGTGCGCACCAACTTTTTAGGACTGTATTGCACATATTCCAATACATCGGCAATGGTTTCGCCATCAATGATTTGCTCGATTTTATGTCCGTTTTCATCTACCGAAATATGGACAGCATTCGTATCTCCGAAAAGATTATGCAAATCTCCGAGAATTTCCTGATAGGCTCCAACCAAAAATACGCCGATATAATAAGGCTCTTTTCCTTTGACCGGATGCACAGGAAGGAAATTTGAATAATTCTTACTGTTGATAAAGTTATCTATTTTTCCATCGGAATCGCAAGTAATATCCTGCAATGTTGCTGTGCGAGAAGGTTTTTCATCTAAGCGGGTAATCGGAACAATAGGAAATACTTGGTCGATTGCCCAAGAATCCGGCAGCGATTGGAACAACGAAAAATTACAGAAATATTTATCCGGCAACATTTTGGAAATTTTCCTTAACTCTTCGGGAGCATGTTTCATCTCGATGGCCATATTATGTACTTCACGAGCGATTGACCAATACAGTCGCTCCACTTGAGCGCGGGAAACCAAATCCAACATTCCCAAACTGAAACGGTCTAAGGCTTCTTCACGAATTTGCTGCGCATCGTGCCATGTTTCTATCAAACGGGGATGATTCATTTCATCCCACAATTTGTAAAGTTCTTTTACTAATTCGTGGGCATCTTCGGGCAATGGCTCATCTTCGTCCCATTCCGGAAGTGAGGCTGTTTCGAGTACTTCAAAAATAAGTACGGAATGATGTGCGGTCAACGAACGACCCGATTCCGTGATGATATTAGGTTGCTGAATTTCATTTTTATTACAGGCATCGACCAATGTAGAGATGGAGTCGTTTACATATTCCTGAATAGAATAATTCATGCTGCTTTCGCTGGCCGAAGAACGTGTTCCGTCGTAATCGACTCCCAATCCACCGCCAATATCAACAAATTCCACATTGTAGCCCATTTTGTGCAATTGCACATAAAATTGAGATGCTTCGCGCAAAGCATTTTTAATACGGCGTATTTTTGTTACCTGACTTCCGATGTGGAAATGGATTAATTTCAGGCAATCTTCCAATTTATTTTTTTCGAGGAAATCGAGCGCCTCAAGCAATTCGCTCGATGATAAGCCGAATTTACTGACATCGCCTCCGGATTCTTCCCATTTTCCACTTCCCGCACTGGCCAATTTGATACGAATACCAATATTCGGGCGGATTTTCATTTTTTTGGAAAGTTCGAAAATCAACTTTAATTCGTTCATTTTCTCCACTACAAGGAAAATCCTTTTTCCCATTTTTTGAGCCAATAAAGCCAATTGAATATAAGCCTCGTCTTTGTAGCCATTACAAATAATCAAAGAATCGTTGCTGGTGTTGATAGCTAAAACCGCATGTAATTCGGGTTTAGAACCGGCCTCCAATCCGATATTGAATTTTTTTCCGTGGCTGACGATTTCTTCAACCACTTGACGCATTTGGTTTACTTTGATCGGATAGATGATAAAGTTTTTGGCATGGTAATTATATTCTTCCGCAGCAGTCTTGAAACAATTTGAAATTTTTTCGATACGATTATCCAAAATATCTGAAAAACGAACCAAGAGCGGTGCGGAAATATCACGTACAACCAACTCATCCATCAACTCCTTTAAATCGACAGATGCGTGTCCTTGTTTGGGACTGACAATTAAATGTCCTTTTTCATTGATAGAAAAATAATTCAAACCCCAGCCGTGAATATTATACAACTCGACTGAGTCTTCAATTCTCCATTTTCTCATTTCAAAATTTTTGTTTTTTTGGTACGCGGTGCAATGGTACACGGTACATGATGGTTTATATACAATATCGCGTACCGCGTACCATTGTACCGCGTACCGATATAAAGCATGAAATTTGCTGCGAAATTAACAATAAAAACAATAACTTTGCACAAAAATTAAAATATTGAAAGTAATGAGATTAGATTATTTCAAAAACGAGAAAAACAGCAACTTTTTTTTGCTTGCAGGGCCTTGTGTGATAGAAGGAGAAGAGATGGCTTTACAAATAGCCGAGCGCATCGTAAAGATGACCGAAAAATTGAATATTCCTTATGCTTTTAAGGGTTCTTTCAAGAAAGCCAACCGGTCGAAAATCGATTCTTTCACAGGTATTGGAGATGAAAAAGCCTTGAAAATTCTTCGCAAAGTAAAAGAGACTTTCGGGGTTCCGGTTGTTACCGACATTCACGAAACCCACGACGCTGTTTTGGCTGCCGAATATGTCGATATTTTGCAAATTCCTGCTTTCCTTTGCCGTCAAACCGACTTGTTAGTGGCCGCAGCAGAAACCGGAAAGATTGTCAATGTAAAAAAAGGACAGTTTTTATCTCCGGGAGCAATGAAATTTGCAGTGCAAAAAATTGTTGATTCGGGAAATAATAATGTAATGCTTACAGAGCGAGGAACCACTTTCGGATATTCCGATTTAATTGTCGATTACCGGGGAATTCCCGAAATGCAAACTTTTGGTTTTCCTGTCGTGATGGATATAACTCACTCTCTTCAACAACCGAATCAAACCAGCGGAGTAACCGGAGGCTTACCTCAATTGATAGAAACAATTGCCAAAGCTGCTGTTGCTGTCGGAGTCGATGGATTATTTATCGAAACGCATCAAAATCCCGCAGCAGCCAAATCGGATGGCGCCAATATGCTGAAACTCGATTTGTTGGAGAATTTGCTGATAAAATTATTGAGGGTTCGGGAGAGTATACTTCTTAGTTAGTCAGAAACAGACGACACAAATCGTATCATATCAGTCAGCTGTAAAAAATATTCTGTACTCCAAATTTCCATTTCCTGCGGATTTTTCAAAAATGGACGAACGTCATTTTTGACAGTCTCAATATTTGTTTTTTCAATTCGGTCTTTCAGCATTTTTTTGAAAGTTTCGGTTGTAAATTCGTCTTCACCCAAATGGTTTATTTGTTCTGCTCTTTTTTGCAAATGATTAAAATTCAAGGTAATATTATTTCGTACATAAAACTCAAAATCATACCAATCACGCCCTTTTACACGAGTTTTCCAATTTCGAAAAAGGAAGGCATGCATTTTTCCTGCATATAAATCAGGCAACGAATAACAGCGCGTCATAAACGAAAATGGAAATAAAAGTAATTTGTATTCGGTCGAAAAATCAAGTGGTGGTTGTGTATCAACTTCAATTTTTATCTTAATTCGTTTTTCAGTTGTGAATTGCAAGTCGTAAATCTCGGTATTTTCTTTCAAAAAAGCCGATTCTACATTTGTTTGTGTTGTTTTTGCTTTTTTATTAATTACTATTTCTTTTCCAACTGTCTTAAATTCAGCTATTATCGGCTCAAAATAATTTTCTAACGCGAATTTTCCGTCAGACTGCAAAAGCGAAAAATCCATATCTTCTGAGAAACGCTGTAGGCCGTGAAATATCCGCAAGCAAGTACCACCATAAAACGCTGCCTTATCGAAAAAACCGCCACGATATAATCCCGCAAGCGTGATTTGTTGCATTACTTCGTGCGTGGCATTGGTCAAATCGTCTTTTGTGGCGATTTGATAACGAGAGAGCATACTTTCAAATATTGTGCTGGACATATTTTTATTTTTTAGTATATTATTTTCTAATTCTTTTTTTATTTCTTCAACTCGTTGTGTAAACTTGTATATAGTTACCAAATATTATTAATATGAGCTCCAATATTTTCCAAAAATCTCAATAGCCATTCCAATTCCCTTTTCTTCTTTCCAACTTCAATACATTGACTTACAATATTTTTATCCAATGTTTTCAAAATATCAAAATCAATCCGCAAATCCTCCGTCAAATAACTTTGCATTGCTATTACTGACTGTAAGCGCAAATTTGGCGTGGCAACAATCATATCGCAAATGGCTTTTGTAGGTGTAGCAATCAAGAAAGCATACTGATTTTCAATGATTTCTTGCTGAATTCCAATGCTAAAATAATCTGCTGAAACGGTTTTGTATTCAAAATTTCCGAGCGGAGTTGTAAATGATTTAGCTCGTTTTGTTGTCATTGAGCGAATGATGTAAACCCTTTCGGGAATCATTCCATAGTGTGCCAAAGCTGTTTCGAGAGAAATGTAAGATGTTCCATATAAATGATTAGCAATGAGTTCTTTTGAAATGACGGATTTACTATTTACATATAAATCTTTTTTCAAACGAATTAATTCACCACTCTTTTTCAAATCAGAAATCTTGTTTTTCGGATATTTTAGATTGCTGAAAAATGCTTTCAAAACGGCGCTATTGATTGGAATATTATGCAACGAATTCAATGTTTCCATTTCTTTTTTGAATAAAACTTTCCGCAAATATAGTAATTTTTGCATAGATAGTTGATTTATTTTCAACTATCTATGCAAAAATCACTATTTCCATTAGTATTTATTTGATTTCCGTGCAAAACGTATAATGCAATCAACAACTTCCTCTACACCAAGCGTAGAAGAATTAAGGCACAAATCATACGAGGTCGACATCCAATTTACCCTTTTGGTTTAAGACTTTGTACAATAATTTTGGCTGCTTGCTGCGAAGCTCCGGGTTTTCCCAAAATATCAATCACTTCGTCGTAGCCTTGCAGCATTTTGTTGCGGTAATCCGAATCATTAATTATTGCATAAAGTTCGCCGGATATGTTTTTTTCGGAGAAATATTTTCCGAAGAGTTCTTTTACGACGGTTTTTCCGGCAATCAAATTGACTAACGAAATATATTTTACCGAGAAGAAATGTTTAAATACGAAAGAAGAAATATGTTTCAACGGCACTTTATAGCAAACAATCTGTGGAACCCTCAACAGTGCCGTTTCCAAAGTGGCGGTTCCCGAAGTAACCAAAGCGGCTTGCGATTGTTGCAACAACCGGTAGGTTTGTCCGAATACAATAGTTGTGTTTGTGTTTTTTAGAAAAGCCTGATAATAAGTCATATCTATCCCCGGCGCTCCGGCAATCACAGCTTGGTAATCGGGAAATTTAGAAACAACCGAAATCATGGTCGGTAAATTATCTTTGATTTCCTGCTTGCGGCTTCCTGCCAAAAGAGCAATGATGGGTTTTTTCGGTAATTGATTAACTTGGATAAATTCCTCAAAAGTTTCGTTGGCATGTTCCCGGTTGGCTATCGAATCGACAGATGGATTTCCCACATAATCAATTTTATAGTCGTATTTGTTGTAAAATTCGACTTCAAAAGGCAAAATCGAAAACATTTTGTCGACATATTTCCGAATATCCTTAATCCGGTATTTTTTCCAAGCCCAGATTTTAGGAGAAATATAGTAGTAAACAGGGATATGGAGATTTGTTTTTACATATTCGGCGATTTTCAGATTGAATCCGGGATAATCAATTAAAATTACGACATCGGGATTATACTTTTCAATATCCTGTTTGCATAAATCCATATTCTTAAATATGGTGCGCAAATTCAGCAACACAGGAATAAACCCCATATAAGCCATTTCTCTGTAATGTTTAACCAAAACGCCTCCGACATCTTGCATCAAATCGCCTCCGAAGAAACGAAAATCGGCCTCTTTGTCTGATTCTTTCAGCGATTTCATCAAATTAGATGCGTGTAAATCACCGGAAGCCTCGCCTGCTATTAAGTAATATTTCATGCGTTTTCCCAATGTTTCAGCCGGTCGACCATTTGATAAGCTGTCAAATCAATTTGACTTGGAACAACCGATACATAACCGTTGTTCAAAGCCCATTCGTCTGTATTTTTGTCGTCGGGCATAAAATTTTCAAATACTCCGGTTAGCCAGTAAATATCTTTTCCTGAGCCATCTTTCGATTTCATGAATTCGGAAACCCAGCGTCCGGGCGTTTGAGTGCAAATTTTCATTCCTTTGATTTCGCCTTTGTTGGGAACATTTACATTCAGACAAATGCCTTTTGGTAAGCCTTCTTCCAGTACTTTTTCGGCAACAATCCGGGCATATTTAACTGCTTCGGAAAAATCTGCATTCGAAGAATGGTCGGTAAGAGAAACTCCAAACGAAGGAATGCCAAAAATACAACCTTCAAGAGCAGCTCCCATAGTTCCGGAATATATAATACATATTGCAGCATTCGAACCGTGATTAATTCCGGAAATAACCAAATCCGGTTTTCGGTCTAAAATTTCATTGATAGCTAATTTAACGCAATCGACAGGAGTTCCCGTACATGAATAGACGGTCAGATTTTCTTCCTGTTTCAGTCGGAAAATCCTTAGCGGAACGTATGGTGTAATAGCACTCGACATACCGGAACGGGGACCTTCGGGAGCTAAAACAACTATTTCGCCCAAAGGCTTTATCGTCTCAATCAAACACTGAATCCCCTTAGCATGAACGCCATCATCGTTAGTAATTAAAATTAACGGTCTGTTATTATTGTGCTCCATAAATTATTGAATATTTATCTCATCATATTTTCTTATAAGATTTTCTATTCTTGAAATCATTCTGTTTAAACTATCTGAGTTTTTACGAGCATTATCAATATTCCAGGCATTTTGAACAAATGGGAGCATGCAACTATTGTACTCAGGCCCTTTCGCTGCGCCTTTTTTTGGTGTTAGTTGCTGTTTGTATTCTAAACTTTTGCTTTTTTGTATTAATTCATGCGTGAGATACATACTCGATTTATAGGTGAAATTCATCTCTGTGAGCGCATTTTTGCCACCTTGTTTAGTTTGATGTGCCGAAGGCATATCCTCTATTTTTATTTTAAAATAAGTTGAAAAACCTTCTCTGTCTGCCATTAGCCAAGCCTCCGCTTCATCAACAGCAATATTGAAAATAAAGTTATTATTCTTATTTTCAACTAATCGGTTGAGTAATATTGGAGCACAAACGTCACTATCCAAATCTGTTAGCAAAATAACAGGATAATGCCCCGATAAATTATTAAATTCTTGTATCTTATTTTTGACTTGTCCTCCACGAGCAGGCAACTCTAAAATTATCTCAAAACTATCCGAACAATATGGAAGAATCCTCTTGATAATAGCAAATGTAACCTCGTCTTCTCCAACAATAACTATTTTCATCTTAAAAATCAATGGCTAATTGTGATAGTTTTTCAATTTCTTTGGGTTTGGTATAAGGAATAACCGCATCGGCAATGGATAGGCCTGCCTCTACAATTGGTCGTATATCTGCAATATCGCTTACTTTTTTTATCGTTGTGCCTTCTTGTGTATTTTCCAATAATAAGACCTCGTCAGTAGAAATACCCGGAGATGAAAGAATGTCGTAACTATGTGTTGTTATTAAAATCTGTGAGTCAAATTTTGACTTTTTAGACCGTTGAATTTTAGAAATAAATTCCGGTATCTGAGATATAATACCTGAATGCAGATTGATTTCAGGTTCTTCCAAAAGAACGATTCCTTTACTGTCAAGCAATGCAAATAAAAAACCTATCAAACGTAAAGTGCCATCAGAAAATTGTTCCTCTTGTTGCTTGCTTCCTTTTGCTCTCCAATGTACATATTTTGCCTCCAAATGCGGAATACCCATTTTGTCAGGAACAAAATTCAATTCTTCCAACTGAGGAACAGCTATTTTGAGACATTCATTTATTCTTCGGAAGTAAGAATTTCTTGTCCTTTCATTCATTTTGGCTAATTTTTCGAGAAAATTTCTGCCATAATAATCTTCTTTGGTTAAAGACGTAATCATAGACGATGACTCTCTAACCATTTGAGGAATCACATTCAGATATTCTATATTTTGAAAAAATGCGTGTAATTCGCGGAAATTTCGATTGGTTGTAGCTTGCTCCAAATGCGTATATTTCAATGTTTCTTCGTCTTCATTTGAATCTTCATTATTACGTTTCAATACATATTTTTCTTCTGAATATGAATAAACTTCTTCTGCAATTATTTTTACCTGACTTTTAATAACACCACCGCCTATGCGAGCAAAATCAAGATGATACCGCCATAGATTCTGTTTTTCATTTGGATTGCCCAATTCTACTGTAATGGATACATTGGTTTGTTTTCGGGCTGCAAGACAACGAATTTTCATAATGCCACCGCGTTCTTCTACTGCTGTTTGTAAACCTCCCGACTGTTTGGCTATATCTCGAAGGAATCGCAAAGCATCCATAAAATTCGATTTTCCAGACGCATTTGCTCCGATAATGAAACAACGCTCTATTAAATCTACTTCACAATTTTGGAAGTTCTTCCAATTGTGTAATTTTATCTTTTTCAGTATCATAACTATTTTATTTTTGACTTATAAATTGCTTTGCAAAAGTATAAAAAATAATTCTCTTGCCTTAATTCTCACCCTTTCTTTCTAATTCTTTTCCTCATGTAGAATTCTATATCATCGTAAATCTTTTAGCGTAACTCACCCAAAGTACAATAAACCTCCCGCAAAGTTAATCAAAAGTTATCAACAATAAGTAAAAGTTATTAACATCGAACGCATTTGTTTGCAAATTTAGGTACAAGAGTTGTTGGATTAAAATTAAATTTGCACGTTGAAAAATCAAATTGAAAATACACATTAATAACAGGTTGTTAATATGGGAAAAATTATCGCTTTAGCAAACCAAAAAGGAGGAGTGGGGAAAACTACTACTACAATTAATTTAGGAGCATCATTGGCTGCCCTTGATAAAAAGGTTTTGATTGTAGATGCCGATCCGCAGGCGAATGCTTCTTCCGGTCTGGGTATTGATATTCGCAATATTGAGAACTCGGTTTATGAGTGCTTTGTCAATAAAGTGGATCCTAAATTGGCCATTGTCGGCACAGAACTTGATAATTTATTTGTAATGCCCTCCCATATAGATTTGGTTGGTGCTGAAATTGAAATGTTGAGTTTTGAAAACAGAGAAAAAGTCTTCAAAGAAGTTTTAGAGACTATCAAAGGAGAATATGATTATGTTTTGATCGACTGTTCTCCGTCGCTCGGATTGATTACTGTTAACGCGCTTACGGCTGCCGATTCGGTGATTATTCCGGTTCAATGCGAATATTTTGCATTGGAAGGTATCAGCAAATTATTGAACACGATTAAGATTATCAAATCTAAATTGAATCCGAATCTTGAAATTGAAGGATTCTTGCTTACAATGTATGATGCCCGTTTACGTTTGGCCAACCAGATTTACGAAGAAGTGAAAAAACACTTTAACGAATTGGTATTCAAAACGGTTATTCTGCGAAATATTAAACTCAGCGAGGCTCCCAGTTACGGACAACCCGTCTTGCTGTATGATCCGGAATCGAAAGGGGCGATTAATCACATGCAATTAGCAGAAGAACTGATTGCGAAAAATCAATAACATGGCAAAACAAAATAGATCTGCTTTAGGAAGAGGCTTAGATGCCTTAATCACAATGGATGATGTAAGAACCAATGGAACATCGTCTATTAGCGAGATAGAACTTTCGAAAATTAATCCGAATCCCGATCAACCTCGCTCCGTATTCGAGCAGGAGGCTTTGGAAGAATTGGCAGCCTCTATTAATACCCATGGAATCATCCAGCCCATTACTTTACGAGAAATTGCTCCGGATAAATATCAGATTATTTCCGGAGAACGACGCTACAGAGCCTCCTTAATGGCCGGACTAACCGCATTGCCTGCTTATATCAAAAAAGCATCCGACGAAAATGTAATGGAAATGGCATTGATTGAGAATATTCAGCGTGAAGACCTGAATTCGATAGAAATTGCCCTGAGTTTCCAAAATTTGATAGAATCGTACAACCTGACTCAAGATATGTTGAGCGAAAGGGTAGGGAAGAAGCGTGCAACCATATCGAACTTTTTGCGACTTTTGAAACTTCCTGCCGAAATACAACTCGGATTGACCAGTAAGACAATTGATATGGGACATGCCAAAGTATTGCTCTCGTTGGATGACCCTACTGAACAGAAACGAGTTTACGAACAAATCATTAGCGAAGGACTTTCCGTCAGAAGAACAGAAGAAATTGTCAGGGAAATCAAAGAAGGCGGCAAAAAAGACGGCGACAAAAAAGAACCTCCTAAAAAGACAAAGCCGGTAACCACCTCCAAAACACCGGAAGAATATGCGATGTTGCAAGAACATTTAACCAATTTTTTCAATGCCAAAATCGGTTTTTCTTGCGATGATAAAGGCAAAGGAAAAATCATCATTCCATTCGATTCCGACCAAGATTTGGAAAGAATCATGAAACTTCTCGATACATTAGAAAAGTAAGATCAGCGTTTAATATCGCTGTAATTTTTCGCATATTTTTGCGACTAATAAAGACAATAAACAATTAAAACAAAAACAACAATGAAACGATTATTTTCTTTCATGGCAATTTGCCTGTTCCCACTGTTTGCATACTCACAATTAGCAGGTTTACCCAAAGGTTTTGAAACCTTAGACACAACGGCTATACGTGTATTCTATGATTATACATATCCATCTGAATTCAGTATGCCTAAAAGATTGGCGAGCGTTAGTGTTGAAGACAGTATCAAACAAGAAAATGCTAAGGATTACATGGTTTTGGAAATTGGCACAACAGGCCTTTCAAAATTCTACAGCGACCATAAACGTCAAATGGATTCGTTAATTACGGAAGTGATGAAAAATCCGCAAAAGGCTCAATTTATGATGGAAGATATCCAAAAATTCGGACTTCAAAAGGCTGCGTCCGGTGAAGTTTTCAAGAATTATCCGGCAGGAAAAATGACGGTTACCGATAATTTCAATATGATAAACGCTTTTCAGTACGAAGATAACTTGAATGGTTTCGACTGGGAAATAACTACCGACACAATGACTTGCCTAAATTATTTGTGCCAAAAAGCGACTGCCGATTTTCGGGGAAGACACTACGAAGCGTGGTTTGCTCCCGATATACCGGTCAACGACGGCCCTTGGAAATTTTCGGGTTTGCCCGGATTGATCTTGTATGCAAAAGATTCCGAAAATAAGTATATTCTTAAAGCCGTGGCGCTTGATAATACACAAACGCCGCTTCAATTTGCCAGGAGAGATTATATGAAAATAACCCGAAAAGAGTTGGATAAAGTCAAAATCCGTTTTGCTGAAGACCCCATAGGATATATGAAAAATTCCTTCCCGGGTGCGCCAATTCCGGATCAACTTCCCGATGGAAAAGGCGGAACCATGTCCCGTTCAGACTTCAACATGGCTTACAATCCAATGGAATTGGAATGAAATTAAATTTCATGCAACTTACATCCCATAGGGATGTATCGCTCGGTAGAACGAAAAAAGCCTCTTCCAATAGCATCCCGTCAGGGATGCATCCTCTAACGGGATGCAAGGGGGGTGATATGACGCCTTTTCTACCGAGCGAAGCATCCCTAACGGGATGCAGATTCGGTCATTCAAACAATTATAAGTTATTTATTTTTCATTCCTTTACCATATTCTTTTGTTTCATTTCCCTTTTCGCACACTCGCAAGTTGTGAT
>Ga0209628_10000265_pt1 | contig 31160 bp, 22 predicted proteins | sample TergutCu122P4_FD_187285 | JGI IMG/M metagenome (GOLD analysis project Ga0209628, IMG submission 187285) | Cubitermes ugandensis P4 segment gut microbial communities from Kakamega Forest, Kenya - Cu122 P4 (SPAdes) (version 2) | ecosystem: Host-associated > Arthropoda: Insects > Digestive system...
CCGATTGGGGGAAAGGGGGTTTTGTGCCATAAACACGCAAAAACCGGGGATTTTGCCCCGGCTTTCGACAAAAAACGTCTGAACCCCCTGAAAACGGAACCTCGAATCGGCGTATGAAATATCCGGGTTAGGGCCAGCCCTTTGAAGGTGTCATTTTTTGTTATTTTTTCGTTCCTGTAGCACTTTGAAAGTGGAGACATGGTTGACCTTTGGGTCATAAACTTTCTTCACTTTCTTTTTCGGAAGGTTTTGGTGAGGGTAATACCGGGACTTTCGCCGATTTGAGGAGGAATAGGTGGAACAGGAAACATATTGTCCGCGCTAAAACTTGCTGTAGACAATTCTTTGAAAATCACTTATAATTCCGGCGAAAGGGCGTTTGTTGTTTTTCCAAACAATCCTATTGAAGGAGCTGTCTCATGTTACCTTTGTTGATTATTCTCGGCGGTTTGGCTTTTGCTACGTTTGTCGTATTTCTTTGGGGAATGGGCGTTTACAACGGACTCATTACGATGAGGAACCGTTACAAAAACGCCTATTCGCAAATCGACGTTCAGTTGAAACGCCGGTATGATCTGATCCCGAACCTGGTGGAAACCGCCAAGGGATACATCAAGCACGAACAGGAGACGCTGGAAGCGGTTGTGAAAGCACGGAACATCGCGCTGGGGGCCGGTCAGAAAGCGGCGGCGGATCCCGGCGATCCGGACGCGATCAAAAACCTGCAAGGGGCCGAAGCGCAACTCGGCGGTGCTTTGAGCCGCCTCCTCATGGTTGCGGAAGCGTATCCGGACCTCAAAGCGAACCAAAACATGCTTGCGCTTCAGGAAGAACTCACGTCGTCGGAAAACAAAATCGCCTTTGCCCGACAAGCGTACAACGACGCCGTCATGGTCTTCAACACGCAACGGGAAGTTTTTCCGTCGAACCTCATCGCCGGCTTCTTCAATTTCAACGCCGCCGCACTGTTCGAAGTCGATTCCCCCGAAGAACGACAAGCCGTGAAAGTCAAATTTTAAATGGGGAATTGAAAACGTAAACGTAATGAAGAATAGACTTCTTCGGAAATCGCAGAAAATTTTACCCGTTTTGCCAAAGCCGCCATTTTTTGTCAAAACAGGCAAAATTGCTTTTGGGTTTTCGAACAAGTCAAATAAAACGAGGAAAAGTTATGAGATTATTTCAAAACACAGTCGGTTTCACGATTTTTTTATTGGCTCCGCTTGTTTCCTTGTTTGCGACGGAGCGGGTTCGGCCGGAGGTCTCCGATCCCGCCGAAATCAACGCTCTTGTGACGGCACTGACGGATTTCGTCAAGCAAACCCCGTCGATTCTTGGTTCCGCCCGATTGAACGAAGCGGAAAGACAAGCACTGAAAACAGCGATCGATCACGGAACCCTACTTTTGGAAAAAACGCCCAATGTCGAGCAAAAATACTGGGCGGCGGAATTTCTTATCAAAGCCCGATTGACCCTGGCAATGGTGCAACCGCCAAACACGGCGACCGAACTCCAAAAAATCGAGGAAGCGATTGCCGTTTTGGAGGAGAAGCCGGAGAAAGTCGAAATATTACCGGCGGCCAAATATCAAGTTCTGAAACACTCGATATTACTCCTTACCAAGTCGGGAGACGATTTACCAGGCTCGTATAGTGTCAAAGAAGCCGTCAAACACTATATCGAAGAAAACCCTAGAGCTTTGGATTCGCTCGGAAAAATGCTGGTCGATGTTTCGGTTCAAAATGTCGCCAATGACCGGCAGTTTACAATCGATACGATCCGGGACGTTGCGGAACTTTATAAAAAGTCGGAGTTTCTGGTTGACCGTGAATACTCCGACAAGCTTCAGGGAATGTTGAAACGGTTCGAAATGATCGACAGTCCCATGACGTTCAGCGGAGTCGATTTGGCAGGAAACAAAATCAGTTCCAGCGATTTCAGAGACAAAGTCGTCCTGATTGATTTTTGGGCAACCTGGTGTTCACCGTGTCTTGCCGCAATGCCGGAGATGAAACGGTTGCATGAACTCTATAGCAAAAGGGGTTTTGAAATCGTCGGAGTCAGCGTTGACAGGAAGAAGGATGAGCTTGCAAAATTTCTTGAAGAGAAAAAACTGCCCTGGAAGATTCTCAGTGACACCGCAACGGCGGAAAAAGGCGGAAAACGACTGGGCGAGTATTATGGTATCACCGAATATCCGACGCTCATGCTGGTCGGACGCGACGGCAAAGTGATCGCAACCGATCTCGACATGAAAACGTTGGAAAAAGAACTGGCAAAGCTGTTTGGCAATGGTAATTCCAATTCCAAGCGGGAAATAATACCTGTAAAAATCGATCCGGTAACGCCTTCATTATTATAGGGCATCGGGCATAGAAAATCCGATTCCCGATTCCCGATTCCCGATTCCCGATTCCCGATTCCCGATTCCCGATGCCCGATTCCCGATGCCCTAAATGATTCGATCTTTCCTTGAATTGATCCGTTTTTCTCACACGCTTTTTGCACTTCCGTTTGCGCTTTTGGCCGCTTGTATGGCCTATAGGGAATTACCGCCGGAAAGCCCGATTCTCAGGCCATTTCTCGGTGTTTTGCTTTGCATGGTCTTTGCCCGAAGTACGGCGATGGCGTTCAACCGCCTGACGGACCGGAAAATCGACGCCCTCAATCCGCGAACGGCGTCGCGGCATTTGCCAGGCGGTCGCTTGTCGTCGCGGTCCGTCCTGCTTTTTACAGTCGTGTGCGCTTTCGGTTTCGTGTTTTCCTGTACGTTATTTCTGCCGTCGAACCCGATTCCGGTTTTCTGTTCGCTTCCCGTTCTCGTGTTTATTTGCGGATACAGTTTTGCGAAACGCTGGACAATCGCGTCGCATTTCTGGCTCGGTGCCGCTTTGATGCTCGCTCCTCTTGCGGCCTGGGTGGCGGTCATAGCGACGTTTTCCTGGGCACCGGTGGTCTTGGGACTTGCCGTGTTGTTTTGGGTGGCAGGTTTCGACATCATCTACGCCTGTCAGGACCATGATTTTGACGTGAAAATGCGGCTCAAGAGCGTTCCGGCAACGTTCGGGATCGTCAAGTCGCTGCAAATCGCCGCCGGTTGTCACGTTCTAACCCTGATTTTCCTGTTCCTTTTGCCGAGTGTTTACGAAAAATTCGGTCTTGTTTATTACGGCGGAGTCGCCGTGATCGCTTTGCTGTTGATTACCGAACATCTCGTTATTCGTCCCAAGCGGAGCGAAGAAAATATCGACCTGAATCGGGTCAATTTGGCGTTTTTCCACCTCAACGCGATTGTTTCCCTCGGTCTGCTCGCTATCGGCGTCATCGATTTGCTTTTTTATTGACTCAAACCGTAAACAGATGGTAACTCAAAACAGTCGAGGGCATAGGGCATCGGGCATAGGGCATCGGGCATAGGAAAAAAGAGATTCTGCCGTCTGCTGTCTGCTGTCTGCCGTCTTACTCCTATGCCCGATGCCCTTAAATTTCAACACTTTTTCCGGCCTCATAACCAATCCGTTTACACTTTGAGTTACTCACTTCTTCGAGGCCGTAAACCGCGATTGCGTTTGCCGCTCCTGCGTAATCAGAGCGGCGACCTGAGCCGAAATTCCGTCAAGGTCGGCAAGCACAGGGTCTTTGTCCCAACGCCATTTCAGTTCGACTTTGCCTTCCGCCAACCCCTTTTCGCCAAGCACGATTCGCAAGGGAAAACCGATCAGGTCGGCGTCCTTGAACTTGACACCAGGCCGCTGGTCGCGGTCGTCCAAAATACAGTCAACGCCAAGAGCCGTCAGTTCGTCGTGCAATTTCGTCGCAAGCTGCATCATGTTTTCGTCGAACACCTTCATCGGACAAATCACCACCTCATACGGAGCGAGATTAACCGGCCAAATCAGCCCGGAATCGTCGTAAGACGTTTCGCAAAGCCCGGCGATAATCCGGTTGACACCAATCCCGTAACACCCCATGATGATCGTCTTTTGCGATTCGTCACTGTCGAGAAATTTGGCGGACAGGGCTTCGGAATACTTTGTCCCCAGCTTGAAAACATGCCCAACCTCAATTGCGTTCGTGATTTGTAGTTTTTGACTGCATCGCGGGCAAGGGTCTCCTTCAACCGCGTTACGCAAATCGGCGAAACGCCCTTCTTCGATCTGGAAATCCCGGCCCAGGTTGACGTTGATAAAGTGGGCTTCGTTTTCGTTCGCTCCGGTGATCGCGTTGCTCATGTTTCGAACACAATGGTCCGCCCAGATCGGGAGGTTTTCCTTGAGACCGACCGGCCCGGCAAAGCCAACCGGCGCACCAGTAACCCGTTCAATCGTCGCCGGATCGGCCAATTCCAGCTTCGACGCCGCCAGTTCCCGACGAATCTTGTTTTCGTTCGCTTCATGGTCGCCGCGTACCAGAATGGCGACCGGTTTTCCGTCGGCAAGGTAAATGAGCGTTTTAATCAGTTTCACTGGTTTTGCCTTGAGAAACTTGCAAACCTGCTCGACGGTGTGCGCTCCCGGTGTGGCGAGCTGCGTGATTGGCTTTGTTTCCACAGGATCAATCGAAGAAGTTCCCGTCGGGCCGATTTCCGCTTTTTCGGTGTTCGCGGCATAACCGCAGACGCAGTGAACGACCTTATCCTCGCCATTCGGGGAAAGGATCATAAACTCATGCGAAGCGTCGCCGCCGATGGGGCCGGATTCCGCTTCGACCGGCAAAAACGGCAGTCCGCAACGGGTGAAAATTTTCGTGTACGCCGCGTACATTTTGTTGTAGGTCTCGCTAAGCGATTCGAGCGACGTGTGGAAGCTGTAGGCGTCCTTCATGATGAATTCGCTGGTCCTGAGCACTCCGAACCGGGGACGTTCTTCATTGCGAAACTTCGTCTGAATCTGGTAAAGCGTGATCGGCAATTGCCGGTAACTGGAAACGTACCGTGACACCAGATCGGTAATCGTTTCCTCATGCGTTGGGCAGAAAACGATGGGGACTTTTTTCCCGCCCCGGGGCAACGTTGCTTTGACGAGCACGTCGCCGAACGCTTCGACCCGGTTCGTCTGTTCGTAGAGCGAAATCGGGCACATTGCGGTCATCAGCAGTTCGACCGCATCGGCGGCGTTCATTTCTTCACGGACGATCTGCGACGCTTTGTGTAACGATTTCAGGCCGAGCGGCAAATAGGTGTACGCTCCGGCCATCACCTGGGAAATCAGCCCGGCGCGAAGCATGAGAACGTGGGAAGGAATCTCCGCTCCATCGGGAGTCTCCTTCATCGTGGGAATCAGTGTTTTTGACCAAAGCATGGAAGAATTGTGTGGAAATAGGGGATCATTTGGCCGCCGCACTCTGTGCGACGAGAACGATCTTCATTGTACCCGAAATTTCAGGAGGTTCAATCGCCATGCTGGTCGACCGGTTCCAATTGCGGTAGAATACGCCACATAAAATCAGAACGCACGCAGTAAGCGGTTTTAACCACATAAAATCAGAGCCGCGCACGCAGTAAGCGGTTTTAACGTTTACACAGGGGTTACCGCTTACTGCGTGCGCGTCTCTGATTCGTGTGAGACTCTGATTGCGTTATTACACACCCAACCTGAACCCTGAAAATGCACACCATTCGTTTCAAATTCCTCTTCTGTTTGGCACTGCTGTTGATTCTTGTTTGGGTGTTGGCTTTGGTGGGATATTCTGCGTTGTCGTTTTACCGCAACGCCGTTCGGGACATCGGAGAGCGGCTCGAAATACTGCCGATTTCCCTGGACATCTCCGCGGAAATCGAGGAATTGCGGTCAGCGTTCGATAAGATTGATTTCTTTCACCAGCAACGAACTCTCAAACCGCTTCTGCTTGCGCTGGACCAGGGAACCAACCTTCAGAAAACCCATTTCGAAAATTTACTTTCCGGCTTCAGTCTCTCGTTGGAAAGGTATGCTCAATTGCTTCAAGGGCAACTTGAGCAGAACAAAAACGACGAAACTCTCAACCGGGAAGCCGCGACGCTTCACGAAATCCGGCTCATTTTGGAAGACATCAAGACAAAAACCGGCCAGGAAGATTGGGCGAGCCAGAGAACTTACATCGATGCGGTGGGTGAAGAGTTAAGAAAATTGCGAATCCTCGTCGGTAATATTCCGAAGTACCAGTTGGAAGGCTTGAACGAGTATTCGGAAAACGTCAAAAACCGATACCAAACGCTTTATTCCCTGACGATTTTTACCGGAATCACATCGGCGATTCTTTTGAGCGTTTTAGTACGCTTGGGATACGTCTGGGTTTTTCGCCCGCTCTCCGTTTTGATTGACGGTTCACGGATCATCGCTTCAGGCCGGTTTCAACACCGGATCAAGTTGAATACGCAAGACGAAATGTCCGAGTTGGCCAAAGCGATGAACGAAATGACCGAGCGGTTCCAAACGATTTGCGCCGATTTGGACCGGCAGATACAGATTCGCTCTCAGGAGGCGGTTCGCAATGAACGGTTGGCAAGCGTCGGATTTCTTGCGGCCGGGGTTGCGCACGAAATCAACAATCCGCTTGCGTCGATTGTGATGTGCTCGGAATCGCTGGAAAAACGTTTGGAACCGCTGCTTCTGGAGAGAAAGGCCGGGGAACATGGGGAGGATATTGTCCGAAAATATCTCAAAATGATCCAGACGGAAGCGTTTCGTTGCAAAACGATCACGGAAAAGCTTCTCGATTTCGCACGCACGGAAAAGAGCAATCGGGAAAAGACCGATCTTTCCTCGCTGATTTACGGCATGGTCGAAATGTTGGCCCATCACGGCGATTACCGGGACAAAGAGGTGCAATTGAGTCTCCCGGAATCGCTCCGTGCTACGGTCAACCCACAGGAGATGAAGCAGGTCATGTTGAATTTGTTGACCAACGCACTCGATTCGATTTCCCAGGGAGGTGTCGTACGGGTGAAGTTGTACGAAAAAAGCGGCGTTGCCCACCTGATCGTCGAGGACAACGGTTGCGGAATGGACGCAGAGGTGCTTCAAAACGTTTTTGAACCGTTTTACACTCGAAAAAAGCAAGGACAGGGGACGGGCCTCGGACTTTCAATCACGCACCGCATCATTAGCGACCACGACGGTCGAATTGAAGCAAGCAGTCCCGGACCCGGCAAAGGTTCGACGTTTCGCATCGAAATTCCCGTGAATGTATAGAGCAGTAATCGTATTACGTGCGGAAAGTTAACGGCGGGGCAAGCCCCGTCGCTAACGATGTAGATAAGACCCCAAAACACAAACTTGTCGACGGACTGGTCCTGCGGGGCGACTTTGACTTTCAGAAAAAACGAATGATCTGCGAAGAATTTGCGGATTATTCCGATTTTGCGGACGATATAGAGAAAGAGAGGACCGAACTTGGGTTTGGTTCCGTTGTATTGACAAAAAATCAGGTAAACAACCTAATTCCCCCATTTTTCCTCCCTTCCCTCCCTTGGAGAATCTCCCATGTTTCGGACTTTCACCGTAGTCGTGGTTGCTTGTTTGACGTTCGGCCTCGCCGGTTGTCGATTCTGCGCATCCCCTTACGATTATTGTTCACCAACGTTTACCGGCAATAATCATGAATTTTATCGCGGGAATCCGTGCCATCCAAACTACACGGCCGGTTCCCGATTTCTGGGAACGGAAGAAGTTTGTCGTTGCGGACAATGCAGTACTTGCGGGAGTTACAGCGAAAGCGGTTGCTCCTGTGGGACAGGACACGAGGACTTTGTGCCCGACGCAGAAGAGGAAAGCGTTCCCGTCACGAGAGCAATTACGCCGAGCGTAAAATCGGTCAAAAAGATGCCTGCTCCGCCGTCGCCGCCGGCTTCGCCGACGATTGCCGTTCCGCAGGCAATTCAGGAAACGTCCTCGCTGAAAAAGAGTGTTCAAACGCAATCGGCTCCGCGAGAATTGTCCGCTCCAAAACCGGCCGTTCCGCAAACGAATTACGCCAAACAAGCGGTGCAAAGTTTGAACGATTCGGATTTCAGCGATCCCGACACGATGCTCAGCGAACTGAAAGAACTCAATCCCGACGCCGTTGAGGTCAAGATTATCGGGTTTGAATAATACAGTAGAGGGCATGGGGCATAGAATTGAGTCGGCAGACCGCAGACCGCAGACGGCAGACGGCAGAATCTTTTCCCTTTGCCCTCTTTCCCTTTCTATGCCCTTGCCTACGGCCTATGCCCTTTCCAGACCCTCATCTTAACGAAGAGGACGCGAATCAAGGCGTTCCTCTTGTCGAAACGGTCGTCGAACAAGCCCCTCCCTGGTTGTTCAGCACGGCGGTCCATCTCGTTGTCATGATCGTACTGGCAATGTCCGTTTCGCAAACTTCCCCCACGTTGATCCGGGAAATCATCTTGCAACCTGTCGATCTGGCCACCGAACCAAACGACGATGAAGGCGAAGAGAAGATCGTCTATAACGTCAGAATCGGTGATCCAAACCTGCCCGTTTCGCCGATTTCCGGAAACGATCCTTACGACGGAACCGAAATTCCGATCTGGACCGAAGAGGACGCTCCTTCGGACATGGAAATGACGGACCTCCCACGCAATGTCGGGCCGAAAACCGAAAATCCCAATGCACTGGGATTCGGAACCGAAAATCCGGATCGTACCCCCATTTACTCGATGTACGAAGGACGAGGTGAAAATGTCCGGCGAACACGCATGTTTAATGGCGGCGGCAACGAAACGACCGAAATGGCGGTTGAGCGTGCTTTGGCTTGGTTGGCCCGGCAACAGTATCCCAAAGGGTATTGGTCACTTCGTCGCGGTCCGAGAAACAATTCTTACGAGACCTCCGGAGTCGATAATTGGGTTGCCGCAACCGGTTTGGCCCTCCTTGCGTTTCAAGGACACGGCGAAACCTGCGACCGGGGCAATTATCAAAAAAATGTGAAGGAAGGATGGGCTTGGCTCCTGTTGCAACAGGATGATGCGGGTTGTTTTTATCAACCCAAAACACGGACGACGGAAGATCATAACCATCCGCTTTATACGCAGGGAATCTGCACCATTGCGATTTGTGAACTTTATGCGATGACCGGCGATCCGGTACTCAAAGAACAACTTCGCCTCCCGGCCCAGAAAGCGATTGACTACTGCGTGAACAGCCAGACAAGCAGCGGCGGCTGGAAGTACGGAGCAAACGATTACCAAAGCGATTTGTCCGTAACCGGCTGGATCGTGATGGCGTTGCACAGCGGACGGATTGCCGGTCTTGACGTGCCGCAGGAAACTTATGATCGTGTTACGTCATTCCTTGACGACATCGGTGAAGCAGGAAGCAAGTATCCTTACCAGAAGGGGATGAACGTCGTCCGAAGCATGACCGCCGAAGGGTTGTTCTGTCGACAAATTCTCGGCTGGGACCGGGACGATCCGCGACTTCTCGAAGGGGCCGATTGGCTTTTGCAATCGGAGAACCTCATCTGTTTCACCGGTCGGGACGAAATGAATCGCAGAAATCCTCGTGACGTTTACTATTGGTATTACGCGACACTGATGTTTCACAATCACGGCGGACACCCCTGGAAAACGTGGAACGAGACGATGATGCAACGGGTCTGCGAAAACCAGGAAAGGAAAGAAGGGGAAAACAAAGGTTCCTGGAACCCAATCCTTCCCACCCAGGATACTTACGCCTCGGAAGGGCGACTCTACGTAACCTGCCTGTCAACCTATATCCTCGAAGTCTACTACCGGCATCTGCCGATCTATCGGCCTGTACGATGATGGCAGAAAGGAATAGGTCATACCCGCCTCTTACACGATCAACATTGCGTCGCCGTAGCTGAAGAAGCGGTATTCCTGACGAATCGCTTCCTGGTACGCTTTCTTTATCAGCTCGTCGCCGCCGAAAGTTCGAACGAGAACATAAAGCGTCGATTTGGGGAAATGAAAGTTCGTCAGCAAGCAATCGACCGCCTTAAACCGATACGGCGGACGGATAAATAGATCGGTTTCCCCCCGAAATTCGTGCAAAAGTCCGTTTTCGTCCGCTGCCGATTCGAGAACCCGAACCGAGGTCGTTCCAACGGCAACCGTTCGACCGCTCTGTTTTCTTCTGGCGTTGATTTGGCCGGCGATTTCCGTCGAAATCGTGCCCCATTCCGAGTGCATTTGGTGCTCCGAAAGTCGCTCTACGGCAATCGGCTTGAACGTTCCTACGCCGACGTGAAGTGTGATCGGAAATCGGGCGGTCCCTTGGGCTTCGATTGCGTCCAAAAGCGGCGGCGTAAAATGCAGACCGGCGGTCGGAGCGGCGATTGCGCCCGGCTTTTGAGCGAACACCGTTTGGTAATCGGTTTTGTCCGACTCGTTCATTTTTCCACTTCGAATGTACGGCGGAATCGGAATCCAGCCGACCTTTTCCAACGCAGCAAACGTATCGTCGTCGGTTCGCGGCTTCACGAGCCAGCTTCCTTCGTCCGATTTGGCGACCATCTCCAGAGGAAAGCCGGTTTGTCCGTTCGGAGCGACCAACGTGATCGTTTCGCCGGGAATCAATCGTCCCCGGGTTTTGCACAGGATTTTCCAGAGCCGGTCCGGTCCGAATCCCAGGAACAAGCCTTCCCATTTCCCGCCGCTTCGGGAACGATTGCCGATCAACCTCGCCGGAATCACTTTCGTGTCATTGAAAACAAGCGTGTCTCCAGGGTAAAAATAGTACGGTAAATCGTGAACGTGTTTATGTTCAATCGTACTACTTTCCCGATGGACGACCAAAAGCCTCGCCGCCGACCGGTCCGCAAGCGGATGTTGTGCGATCAAGTGTTGCGGTAGTTCGAAATCGTATTCAATGAGAGCGTCGGACATGGACATCGAGTTGTGGGAATGGAAAATCGCCTTAGGAACAGTACAAAAATAACAACTGCATTTTGTGATTGGCAGCCGGGAACGGAGCGCAGTGAAGTGGCCGGATTTCCCAGCGGTTTGATCCGGTTACTGCGCTGCGCTCCGTTCCCGGCTGCCATCTCTGTTATTTTTATACTGTTCCTTACTCAACGCAGACGCGAGTTTTTCAGCTAATCGGTAAACCGTCGAGCCGGTACGTTTCCGGGGATAATCTTTGCAGGGGGGCAAGTCCAATTCTTTCGCGTGAGAAATCGCATTCTTCAATCGATCACGTAATCGTTGCCAATGGTTATTCGTCAACTTTTTATGAAATCCCGGTAAATACCGCTCATCCCGAAGCCGTCTTTCACATTCTTTCGCACTGCTATTCCTGGAATTCACCTCCGCCGCCGTAATCCCTTCTCCCTTCTCGAAATGGAGCAAAAGCCAAAACTCAAACGCCGGATTGCTGACACATAATTTGACGCCACAATCCTGGCACTTCTCAACAATATCGTCCAACACTTTGGCAGGCCATTGGTCACGGTCAATCACCATCCAGCACTCCGTCGTTCCGTCAATGCCGGGATCGTCGATATAATCCTGAATGTTTTGAAAAACATGCTGTGGAGCACTTTTACTTTCCGGGGGAATCACCTTAATTGCCGTCGCGGTCGATTCAGACTCAAGATCACTTCGGAAGAAATTAAAATACTGCGTCTCCGTTCGATCCCCCTCTACCGCGATAATATAGAGTTTGCGGTATTCCCGTATTTCAGGTGGAGGAGTGAACGTGCGTCTGTAATTCATTGTGCCTCCTGAATGCCTCCCGGAATACCCTCCTGCGGAAATGCTCCGAAGAGCAATAACTTGGGTGTCCCTCCTAATTGTCCCCGAAGGTAACTGGTGCGAATAGATTTGTCCTTACGAATCTCTTTATAGGAACTCAGTGGTATCAGTTCCGTCGAGCCGTCATTCTTGCGGTCCGTTACCCACAATTCGTCCCGACGCAGTAAATTTTGATCCATTTGCAGTACATCGTGGGTCGTAAAAATGATTTGCGCCCGCGACTCCGGCGAACAGGATGTCAAATAACTCTCCAACAGTTGCCTTACCAGTAACGTATGCAGGCTACGGTCAAGTTCATCGATCACAAAAACCCGTTCGCTTCCTTGTTTTGACGCTTCCAGGAAACAGGGCAACAGGTCGATGACCCGGACCGTACCATCGGAATCGTCTTTAAGATCGAAATGAAAACTGTCTTGACCTTGATTTCCCAAATGAACACTTACTAATTTATGGACGGCAAGTTCTCCGTTCTCGTTGGAAAAAATATAACGATCGCCGAAACGAGTGTAAGTTCCTGACGTTTGCTCACCTGATAAACGAGTTTTCATTTCATCAAGCCAATCGGCAGACATGCCCAAACTGCCAAGATCAATTTTTTCCAGTCCCAATTCTACAATCCCGGTTCCCAAGAGAGCGAGGGCAGATTCAACTTGTTTCTTAGGCTGCTCCAACATCATGTTTACGGAAACATCATCAGGAGAAATCAGCGCCAACATTCCGAACCAGTCGAATACCCGTAAGACCTGTTCTGTTTTGTACTTGCTGATATTTTGGCTTGCGGCATTCGTCAGGAAGAGTTGATTATCGCGGGTACTTTCCAAGACGGCATGAAGTGTTGAATCTTGCGTAATCGTCTTGTGAAATTCGGACGGTTTCCCATCTTGCCGTTCAAATAGTACGATCTCGGAACTTTTCTTAACCCAGATCAATTTTTCTTCGAGAATTTTCGTACTGCTCAGGGCGAACCGGTAATCATAAATCTGTTCCTGCCCCTCCTTATCTTTGGTGAGGATCACAAAATGGAAGCAGGGCGGTTTGTATTGGGACACGTCCAAGCGAAACGTATCAAGTGGAATATTTCCTTTGATGGTCGGTCCCTCCGTTACCATCCATCGGGCGAAGTGTAATGCCTTAAAGAGATTTGATTTACCGGAAGCGTTCCCTCCATAAATTGCCGCCGTTGGCAGGAGTCGGAAATTATAGTCCTTGATCTCCGGTACACGTTCCCCATGTTGCTTTTCGGCGGTTGCGACGAGGTTCAGTGTGGTCGTATTCCGAAAGGATCGCCAATTTTCGAAGGTAAAAGTTACTAACATGGTCTCAGTTGCGTGAAAATTCCTCTTGCAAAACGCATATCTATCGAATTTTACTTCATTTTATTGTGAATTCAAGAGGTTTGTTCTCGAAAACCTGCTTTTTTGAGCGATCTAGTCAAAGTTGTCTGGTGTTGCCTTGCCAGGAGGATTGCAAAGTCCCTGGGAACGCAGGCTTCCAGCCTGCGCGAAGGTGTTGCGGAATGAAGTCTCCGCCCTGCGCAGGTAGGATGCCTACGAACTCACTGGCAGGCTAAGAAGCCTGCGTTCCCAGGAAAAAAGCGACTTTGCAATCCTCCTGGCCTTGGTGCTTGTACTTTTTACGAAATATTTCATAATGGCATTTCTTCTCCGTCCTTTACCTTCAATCTTCTCCTCTCATGTCGAGACTTTTTTTACTTACCGTTGCCTGTTTGTTGTTTGCCGGTTGCAAACCCAATACCTACTTTCTTAATGTTTCCTACGATCCGACGCGGGAACTTTATAAAGAATACAGCCAGGTTTTCGCGGAACACTGGAAGAAAACGACCGGAGAAACGCTGGATTTTCAGTACTCCAACGGCGGTTCCGGCAGTCAGGCGAGAAAAGTGATCGGCGGCCTGGACGCCGATGTTGTAACCCTTGCCCTTGCGTACGATATTGACAATATCAGCGAACACAAACTCGGTTTGATCGCTCCGGACTGGCAAACGAAATTCCCGAACAACTGCTGTCCTTATTATTCGACGATTGTTTTTTTCGTTCGTAAGGGGAATCCGAAAGGAATTCACGATTGGAGCGACCTCTTGAAAGACGACGTGAAAATCATTACCCCCGACCCGAAAACTTCCGGCGGAGCACGCTGGAATTACCTCGCGGCCTGGGGTTATGCTTTGGAGAAGGAACTCGGCGATCTCTCCGTGATGAACGATCCGGCCAGGAAAGAGGAAGTCGACGCAGCCAATGCGAAGGCGTTCGAGTTCGTCCAAGCGATTTTCAACGCCCAAAAGGTGCCCGTGATGGACAGCGGCGCACGGCAGGCAACGAACACGTTCGTGCAAAACCACGTCGGCGACGTGCTTTTGGCATGGGAGAACGAGGCCCTTTATTTTCTCACTTCCAAAGAAGGGGAGAATTTGGAAGTTGTTTATCCGAGTATCAGTATTCTTACCGAACCGCCGGTCGCAATCGTCGATAAAAACGTCGATAAAAAAGGGACGCGAAAGGTTGCCGAGGCTTACTTGAACTACCTGTACGAACCGGAAGGGCAGGAAATTTGCGCCAAGCATTATTACCGTCCGTTTAACGAAGACGTCGCCCAAAAGTACCGGGACCGATTCGTTGAATTGAAGCTCTTCAAAATCGACGATGTTTTCGGCGGTTGGGCGAATGCGCAAAAACTCCATTTCAACGACGGCGGCACGTTCGACCGGATCGGTAAGAAATGAGGTTTTTATCATTCCTACGTAAGCGACTCGGATTTCATGGCCGGGATTCTTTCCCTGAACAGATAGGCATTGATGTGGTTTTCCGTCCATTCGGAAACCGACTGCATCAGCACGAACAGGACCGGCGTTACGAAAATGCCGACCATCGTTTCGGTGAGCATTCCGCCGAAGACCGCCGTTCCAATCGCCTGTCGGCCTGCGGCACCGGCACCTTTGGCGAACACCAGCGGTAATACGCCGAGGATGAACGCATAAGAGGTCATCATAATCGGACGCAAGCGTAACCGACCCGCCTCGTAAGCCGCCTGGACGATGGACTTCCCTTCCCGGCGCAGTTCCCGTGCGAATTCCGTAATCAAAATCGCGTTCTTTGCCGAAAGACCGACCATAAGCACCAAACCGATCTGGGTGTAAATGTTCACCTCCATCGAACTTCCGCTCAGAGCACCGCGAACCACCACACCGGTCAGCGATCCGGCAACACCAAGCGGGACGGCCATCATAATAATCAGCGGCGTCGACCAGCTTTCGTACTGGGCGCAAAGAACCAAAAAGGCAAAAAGGACGGAAAGGGCGAAAATGATTTGTGTCGCCGAGCCGACATTTTTCTCCTGGTAGGTCAAGCCGGTCCAATCGTACCCGAAACCGTCCGGCAAAGCGTCACAAATTCGCTCCGCCTGTGCGATCCCTTCGCCGTTACTCTTGATCGGAACGACAATAAGCAAGAGGTCCGAGGAAGGGTAAAGATTGTACCGGGTCAACGTTTGCGGCCCGACGTCATCTTTGATGGTCGCAAACGAGCGAAACGGAACCATTTTCCCTTCGCTATTCTTGACACGATAATCGAGGATTTGATCGCCGTTCCTTCGGAACTCCCCCTTGGCCAGCATCATGACGCGAAAGACCCGGTTAAAGGCGTTAAAATCATTGACATAAGCGGACCCGAACTGCGTTTGAAGCGTCATAAACGCTTCGTTGAGCGAAACGCCCATCTTTTTAAGTTTTTCGCGGTCGATGTCGAGGTAAAATCGGGGATAATGAGTCGTGAAGTTGCTGATCGCCATCGCAATGGTCGGTATACCGCCATTTTTTACAGCCTCGATTTTTTCCTGGTTAATCGTCGCGATAACATCCTGGGTTGCCGCCGCGAGTGTCTCGCTTCCAAAGGGGCGTTTGTCGAGTAGTTGTAAGGAAAGCCCGTTGGCCATACCAAGTCCCATGATCGGGGGTGGTGCCACGACACGGATGTTCGCCTCGGGAATGGCGACGAGGGCCTTTTCCAGCTTGCTGATGATTCCATTGACATGCGTTTCCGGAGTCCGCCGCTCGTCCCAGGGACTCAAGGTGAGAACTCCCATCCCCACGTTTGAGGCGGCTCCTCCGCTCAGGAAGGAAAAACCGGAAACGAGTATCGTGTGAGCAATAGACCCTGAGGTCTCCTCGGAAACCTGATCGACGATTTTCTGGACTTTGTACATGACATTTTGTACACGTTCCTGCGATGCTCCATCCGGAAGTTTGACGTCGACGAACATCACCCCCTGGTCTTCATTCGGAAGGAATCCCGTCGGGAGAAACGACAACGCAGAATAAAGACCATAGATCAATCCGAACCAGAGGAGCAGCATAATGAGCGAGCCGTAGATCAACCGTCTCACGACAAAAAGGTAGAACGCGGCAAAGGTGTCGAATAAAAAGTTGAAAATCCGAAAACCGACAAACTTTTTATGCGGATCAATCGACGGCCTGAGAAAAATCGCACAAAGGGCCGGCGAAAGCGTCATGGCGCAAAGACCGGAGAGTCCCACGGCGGCAGCAATGGTGAGCGCAAACTGTTTGTAAATCTGGCCGACGATCCCTCCGATCATCGCCGTCGGAATAAACACGCTCATCAGCACCAGCGCGGTTGCGACGACCGGCCCGGCAACCTGATCCATTGATTTATGGGCCGCTTCCTGTGCCAGACAGCGTTCTTCATCAATAATACGCTGCGTATTTTCGACCACGACGATGGAGTCATCCACCACGATCCCGATCACGAGGATCAGCCCGAACAGCGTCAGCGTGTTAATCGTGAAGCCGAAAAGCATCATAAAGAAGAATGCCCCAATGAGTGACACCGGAATCGTCAGCGTTGGAATCATCGCCGCCCTCCAGTCCTGGAGGAAGATATAGACCGTACCGACCACAAAAAATACGGCAAGGATCAATGTATCGACGACCTCGAAAATCGACGTTTCCACGAATTTGGTGGCGTCATAGCCGATAAAATAATCAAGTCCGTTCCGCCGTAATTCCCTTTGCATGTTGCGCATTTCCTTGCGAACCTCTTGAGCGACTTTGATCGAGTTGGCCCCCGGCTGTTGACTCACCGCGAGCGCACAAGAGCGAATACCGTCCATCATCGCTTCGGTGGAGTAGGAAAGAGCTCCCAATTCGATGACCGCCACATCTTTGAGCTTGAGAACCTGTCGATCTTTTCCGGTTCGCAGAACGATTTCCTGAAACTGTTCCACATTCGCCAGGCGGCCAAGCGTAATGATCGGAATGGTCATCGCCTGGTCTTTGGGAACCGGTTGCTCCCCGACCCGGCCGGAAGCGACTTGAACGTTTTGTTCCCTCAGAACGGCGATGATTTCCTGAACGGAAATTTTTCGGGCGGCCAAAATTTCCGGATCAAGCCAAAGCCGCATACTGAATGTTTTCGTGTCGAAAACGTTCACGTTGCCGACGCCATCAATCCGGGAAAGGGTATCCTTGATGTAAAGATTCGTGTAATTGGACAAGTAGGTGGGGTCTTTTCGTTCAACGTAACCGCCGTCGTCTTCCTGGCCGGTATGTTCGAGTTCCGACAACCTTGCGGCGAGGTTTTCCTCAACAGTATCCGTTTTTCCAAGACCGAGAAAGACAAGAATCCGTTCGACCCATCCTATTCGCTTGATTTCGTGCTGAGGCCCACCCCCTTTTTGGGCCAACTGTTCTTTGAGCATCTCGGAATCGACGATGCTCATGAACATGATGAAGTTGGAGGCCCGCTTGGAGACGTTGACACCCTGGCGTCGCACCTCTTCCGGCAGAATCGGTTCCGCCTGTTTGACGCGGTTTTGCACATTGACCGTCGCCATGTCGGGATTGGTGCCGACTTCGAATGTCACCGTGATTGCACATCCCCCGTCGCTTGTGCAGGAGGATTGGATGTAGAGCATGTTGTCCACGCCGTTGACGACCTGCTCGATGGGGATGCAAACGGAGTTGACGACATCTTCCGCGTTTGCCCCGGGATACATCGCCTGAATCATCACCGTCGGCGGCACAATATCGGGATACTGGGCCACAGGAAGCGAAAAAACGGACACCAAGCCGATCAGGATGATCAGCAAAGAAATCACGCAAGCGAAAACCGGACGTCGAATGAAAAAATGGGCAAACATGAATGGTTAGGTGAATATAAGACTTGACGAATTATCTGTAGTTAATTTTAGGTTTTTGTTAAACGCTGACGAGTTCCCGCTCTTCGGCATTGACAACCGCCTCGCCTGTGTATTCTTCCTTTTCTTCTTCAAAGGAACTCAAGCGATACCCCTGTTTTTTGATCGCCGTAAAAAGGGCGTCAAGCAATTTGGCTTTTTCCGCCGGGTGTGCTCCTCGTGCAAGGGCGGTCAAGGCGATTTTTTCCGCCTCGTCGAACAATTCGGCCTGAATCGCGGTCCAGGCGGCACTGCGGCAAAGGACAGACCAAGTCATCGCCGTCGTGTTTTCATTGGCCAACGCAAGGAGGGCGGCCTGGTTTTCCAACTCGAACGCTTTGACACGGTACTCTCGATTCGCTTCTGAATCGTCGGGATCGGCGTACTTTGCGGCCAGGATCACCGTTTCCATCGCCTGATTGTGTAGGTCTCGAACACTGCTCATAGATTCTCCTCAAATCGGGTCTGTGGAAGACTAAATTCAATAATACAAATGTAAACAGGGCAATCCTGGCCAAGCGATTTCTCTGTTTGGATCACTTTCAGAAAGAAACGTCGACTGATGTCGGCTCTATTTCCTTGAAAGATTCCAGACACCTCCAATTTTGCATCATACTGAAAAATTTCCGGGTTCGACTCGGCCTTGTTTTTCTTAATCAGGTAATAGTCAAACCCTTCTCCAGGGCTTGCTTGCGAAAGCACAACATAGTCCGTCAATAAAGGAACAAGCAGTATCGCAAGGCATAATGCCCCATGTTCTGTCGTTACGTTTTGATCTTTCCAGGTTCTGTCGAGTTGTGAATCAACTTGTAATTTCCAATCGAGCACAATTTCTTTTTCAAGGGAACCGGTGATTTTCAACACCACTCCGGCGGAGTGTCTTTGCCGGTTCAGGCAAAGCACGGCCGCTTCAAGCAAATACCCGCCCGCTCCCGGTGTCAATCCCGGAAATCCGTCGCGAATGCGTTCCAAATCGAGTGTTTCCATTGTGTTACGGTTGACTTAAACTTCAACAAGTTCCCTTTTCCGTTTCTTTGCTTTCTCCTGTTTCTGCTCGTATTCTTGCACATAATCGGGAAACGGAATCCCTGTCGACCAGTGGTACAAACAATCGGGGCATAAATCGTATCCGTTCGGCCAATAAATGGTTTTCCACTCAGGATCAATTTCGACTTTGGCAAAATAATCCGGATCGTTAAGCGATTCCGAAAGTCCTCCGAAAGGGATATGTTTTTTTGCTTCAAATATACCTTGCCGACCATCGGCAAAATAGAGATATAAGCGATAATCCGGTAATATTTCCAGTTTAATAATGTCATGTTCAGCCATGTTACAGTTCCTTGATACAACACTACAAAGGATCAATTTCAATCGCTTCTTCGGTGGGTGCAACATTTTTGCCGTTACCATTCACCGACAAATTGTATTTCTTATCGTATTCTTCCTGGGTAAGCGGAATGACTTTTCCGTCGATTTTCGCCTTTTGGAGGCCCCGATAAATGTAGGTTTCGCCCGGTTTGAGACCGGCGAGAATCACCCGCATCCGACCGTTGACCTGTTCGCCGATTTTGATGTTGCGACGGTGTACAATGTAATCTTCACCAACTTTTTTCACCACCAGTAAAAATTTGGTGTTCAGGTCGGAATTGAGTGCTTCTTCCCGAACGAGAACCGCGTTGGGAATCAATTCGGTCGGAATTCGAACACGGCAAATTTGCTCCGGAAAGATACGGTAATCCGGATTGGGAACCTCGCCCCGCATGATAATTGTGCCCGTGCTCACATCCAGGGTGTTATCCGTCAACTGAAGCGTCCCCTCATGATGAAACCCGTCGTCGGCAGAAACATCGGGGCCGGTGATAAAAGCGATGGAAAACGTTCCACTAAATCCTTGTCCTTCCGGTGAAACCGACTGGCTGTCCGCTTTGCCGACCTTCTTTGCGTTTCGCTGAATCGCGTTGAATTGAGCGTCGCTGATGTCGAAGTAAACGTGAATCGGATCCATCTTGGCAACAGTGATCAACGTGCTTCCCGGTCCGACAAGGTTCCCCAAGTCAACCATGTTCGGTCCGGTTTTTCCGGTAAGAGGGGAAGAAATACGGGTGTACCCGAGATTCAGTTTCGCACGGGTGATCGCCGCTTTGGTTCGGTCAATGTTTCCGAGTGCCTCCTGAAGCGAAGCGGCGTATGTTTGGAATTCCTGCGGCGTGATCGTACGGTCCTTGATGAGTGTTTCCGCGCGTTCAAAATTGGCTCGGGCAAGCATTTCTTTGGCTTGATTGATTTTCAACTCGGCTTCCAACGCTTCCAACGCGGCCTGGTAGTCGTCAGGCTCGATTTGGAAGAGAGGCTGCCCTTCCTGCACGAGGTCGCCCGGTTGAAACTTGATTTCCTGGAGAAAACCGGCGACTCGGGCGGGAATCGTTACGAATTGCGAAGCACGGGTCTCCCCCTGAGTTCGAATATAAAGTTGCACGTCCTGCGTGATCGATTGATCGACGATCACTTCCGCCGGCGGCGGTTCCGGTCTCGCTTGTTGGGCCGACGAGCAACCCAAAATCAACAGCGGAAAAGTACAGGCCACGACCGCAAATACGCCATAAAACGAACGGCTAATCATCATTCTTGCCTTTGAAAATTACCTGTGAGATGTATTGAAATGGGACAAAGAATCCCAAGTCGTTTAAATGGGAGAAAGGGAGAACCCATTCTATTCCCTTTTTCGTCTCTTGCAATCCCGGGAAAAGGGCCGAATTGTGGCATTTTCCCCCACTTTTCCAAGAAAAAACCGACCGTCACCCTCACCAACAGCAAAAATATGCTAAAATAGACCGGTTATTCTACGTATCCCTACCTATATTATCCATTTTAGTCTGGCGTCCAGGACACCGAGACCACCGACCACTACTCTCCCATGGCCAAACGCACGAATTTTCTGACGATTCTCCAAAAAAACGGCGTTCTCAGTCCTGCGCAAATTCGGGAAGCCGAAGAATACGCCAGCTCCACCGGTCTGAAAGTCCAAGACGGTCTCGAAAAACTCGGTTACGCTTCCGACGAAGAAATCGCCAGGGCGATCGCCGAAGAATTTGGCCGTGAATTCGTCGATCTGAGCGAGATTCATATCCCTCCCGCCATCATTGAACTCGTTCCGGAATCCGTCGCCCGGGAAAACTCCATTCTCCCCTACCAAACCGACGGCGAACTCCTGCGTGTCGTCGTCAGCGACCCGAACGACATCGAAACGCTCGAAAAACTCCGGTTCATCCTCAACCGTCCCATCGAGCCGGTCCTTGCTCCGAAATCCGCCATTCACGAAGCCGTCAACCGTCATTACACCCAGACCATTGGAGAGTCCGCCGACTCCATGATCCAGGAAATGACCGTAACCGCCATCGACTTCACCCAGACCGAGGACAACATCGCCGGAATTCATACCCAAGTCGTCGGCGGGGAAAGCGACGCCCCGATCGTCCGGTTGTGCGACCTCATCATTCAGGAAGCTGTTCAGCTTCGCGCGTCCGACATTCATATTGAGCCGTTTGAAGACCGCGTCCGTGTCCGTTACCGGATCGACGGGATGCTCGTCGAACGTGATGCCATTCCGAAACGACTTCAGGGTGCCGTGCTGTCACGCTTCAAAATTCTTGCCCGGCTCGACATTGCCGAACGACGTCGGACGCAGGACGGACGTATTAAATTATCGCTCGGCGACAAGGAACTCGACCTTCGCGTCAGCGTGGTGCCAACCAGTCACGGGCAGTCGATCGTCATGCGGATTCTCGACAAGGATAATATTCGGGTCAATTTGACGCAACTCGGTTTTGACGAGCGGGACTACAAGAAATTCAGCCAGCTTATCCGACGTCCGAATGGTATCATCCTGGTAACAGGCCCGACCGGATCGGGTAAAACGACGTCGCTGTATGCCGCACTTAACGAACTGAACACGCCGACACGCAAGATTATTACGGCGGAAGACCCGGTGGAGTATTATTTGCCGGGGATCAATCAGGTGGAAATTCGACACTCGATCGGCTTGGACTTTGCAAGAGTAATCCGGGCGATGTTGCGGCAAGCTCCGAACATTATTTTGGTGGGGGAGATGCGGGACCTGGAAACGGCGTCGATGGGGATTCAGGCGTCGCTGACAGGCCACTTGGTATTCAGTACGTTGCACACGAACGACGCACCGGGTGCAATTACGCGGCTGGTGGACATGGGTGTACCGCCGTATTTGGTGTCAAGTTCGGTGATTGGTATCATGGCCCAGCGATTGGTCCGGGTGATCTGTGGCAAGTGCAAGCGGGCACACACGCCGACGGAGGCGGAGATTCGGGAATTGGGCTTGACGCCGGAGATTGCGGCGAAAGGGAATTTCATGAAGGGACGCGGTTGCGGAATGTGCAACAAAACCGGCTATCGCGGCCGCATGGCAATCTTTGAATTGATGATGATGACACCAAAAATCCGCGAAATGACGTTCAAGCAAGCGAGTACGGTGGAAATCCGCAAAGCCGCAAGAAGGGAAGGAATGACGGTGCTCTTCGAAGACGGTATCCGCAAAGTGTTTAAAGGGGTTACAACCGTCGAAGAAGTTCTGCGCATCGCGAGACTAACCGAACAGTAAAAATCTCAAAGTGTAAACGGATTGGTTATGAGTCCGGAAAAAGTGTTGAAATTTAAGGGCATCGGGCATAGGGCATAGAATTTTGACTTGTTCGACTCTCTTCCTTCGACGAGGAAAAGATGGAAAATATTGCTACTTTTCCTATGCCCGATTCCCGATGCTCTTGACTGTTTTGAGCCACCATTTGTTTACGGTTTGAGTATTTCAGAGTCGCAATCGTACTTGCGCAACAAAAACGAGCCGGGGACGCCGCGTAAGCGAAGTCCCCGGCGGATTTATTTTCCAAGATGATGCGTGTTATTTTTGCCGTCTTTTTTCTTTGTTTTTTTTCGGCACTCTTGTTTTCCGCACAAGAGATTACGCCGACCCTTTCGGACAAAGAACTCGCCTTGTCCGGCAAATACGATCAGTTGGAAGCGATTCTGCTCCGCATGGCCGAGGTGAGCGCAACAACGGACCCACGCCGCGCCGCTCTTCTGAAAAAAGTGATCGCCGAAAGCAAGGATCGGCTCATTCCGCTACGGTTTGAAGAAATCGCCGCAGTTCTTCAGAGAAGCCGATTTTCCCAGGCAATCGGCGCTCAGACCGGCCTCGAAAAAGACCTTGCGGAACTCCTCAAATTGCTGGAAAGCGAAAATCGGGAAAAACTTCGCAACAGCGAAAAGGAAAAACTCAAAGAAGTTCTTAAAGAGATCGAAGAACTCATCTTACAGCAACGGAGCCTCAAGGGACGAACCACAGAGACGGAAAATCTGAAACAGGCTGCGCAGGAACAGGAAAAGGTCGGCGAAAAAACCAAAAGCCTTTCCCAAAAAATGGGCGACCTGCAAGAGGTCGGTCCGCCTCAGGAAAATCAGGAGGAAACCAGCGATAACGACAGTGATCTACAGAAAGGGTCTTCCCCGACGCAACAAGCAATGCGGCAAGCACAAAAGCGGATGCGGCAGGCTCAAGAGCAGCTTGAGAAAATGGAAAAGAAAGGAGCCGTCGAGGACCAGGAGGAAGCGATTGCCGAGCTACAAAAAGCCAGAGCGGAGTTGGAGCATCTTTTGCGGCAGCTTCGGGAAGAGGAGTTGATGCAAGTGCTTCAATATCTCGACGCAAGGCTACGGAAAATGTTGCAATTGGAGCGAGCGATACGGACGCAAACTCAGCAGCTCGAAGGGCAACTTGCGGACCAACAAACGGATACACGGCAAATCCGGATTCTCGCAAGCCGGCTTAGCGTCGATCAATCGAAAGTGATCGAAGACGCCGACGCCGCTTTGCTGTTGCTTCGGGAAGACGGAACGGCCCAAGCGATGAAGGAATCGTTGGAACAGACCCGGTTCGATATGCAGGAAGTGGAACAGCGGCTCAGCCGGATGGATGTCGGTGTGGCGACGCAAAACGTCGAAAACACGATTATTGAATCGCTCCAGGAAATGATCGACGCCGTAACCCAGGCGAAAAAAGATTCCCAGGAGCGAAGTCAAAAAGACCAAAGCCAACCTCCTTCTCAAGCGTCGCAGGACGAACAAAATTTAATCAATCAGTTGTCCGAACTGCGAATGATACGAACGATGCAGCGTCGGGTCAACGAAAGAACCGCCCGATATGAGGCGATGCTTGCCGAGGGCAAAACGGACCTCGCGGTCCTGGAAAAAAACGTCGATGAACTTGCCAGACAACAGCTTCGTATCCGGCAGATTTTGCGGGATATGAGTTTGGGGAGAAACCTATGACACGCAGTCTCTTTTTGTTTTGCCGGTTTTATTAATACTCAAAGTGTAAACGGATTGGTTATGAAATTGGAAAAAGTGTTGAAATTTAAGGGCATAGGGCATAGGGCATAGGGCATAGGAAAAACAGTAGTATTTTCCACCTTTTTCCTCGTCGATGGAAGAGAGTCGAACAAGTCAAAATTCTATGCCCTATGCCCTTGACAGTTTCGAGCATCCGTTCGTTTACGGTTTGAGTTAAAATCACAACCTTTCAGTAGAGGATCATTTTATGAAAAAACGATTTCTTTTTTTAGCACTTTTGGGACTGGTCGCTCTTGGTCTGCTGCAAACAGCCTCGGCACAGCAATGGTACAAAGGCCAATTGCATTGCCATTCTCTCTGGAGCGACGGAAATACCTTGCCGGAGCTTGCCATTGACTGGTATCGTTCCGCTGGATTTCACTTTATGGCCCTGACAGACCATCGAGTGGTGCAACTTGACTCCAACAGGTGGAAAGAAGCCGTTTCGGCTCTCATTGAAGAATCAAGGAAAAAATTCGGCGATGAATTTACCGAAACGAAGGAAGAAAACGGAAAAACGCTGGTTCGACTGAAAACCTATCAGGAACTGAGCGATCTGTTCAACAAGGACGGAGCTTTTCATCTTATACTTGGACATGAGCAGGACGGCAATATTGGCGGACGAACAATGCACGCGAACGCGATCAATATTTCCGAGGTGATTCCTTCTTCAAGCAGTTTTCCAACGCTTGTCGAAGCAATGCTGGACTGGAGAAAGGGTACTCTGGAAAACGCTTCGAAAAACGATAAGGTCGGTTTTTGGATGGTCAATCATCCGAATTGGCCCTACTTTGACATAACGCCGGAAGTGCTGATCGAGGCATCGGACGTGGAATTTTACGAATGGAATACCACTTCACCCCCCCGGCATGTCGGCATTCCGCCTGGGCATCCCGAAGGCACCACGCTCTGGGACAGCATCATCCACCCAGACCATCCGACATTTGAAAAAAGCTGGGACATTATCAATTCCTTTCGGCTCATTCAGGGTAAGAAACCGATTTACATGGTGGCAAGCGATGACACCCATAGTTATCGTACTTTTGAGCACAACGTCGCCAATCCCGGGCATGGGTGGGTCGTCGTTCGATCGGAAAAACTGGAGGCCGATTCGCTGTTTACCGCCATGAAAAAGGGGGATTTTTATTCGTCCACCGGCGTTGAACTGAAAGAGATTCGCTTTGATGCAGAAACGGGAACGCTGAATGTGGAAGTCCAACCTGAAGAAAACATCTTCTACTCCATTCGCTTTGTCGGCACCAAAAAAGACTTCGACACGCGCGCAAGAACTTTCGAAGACCCCGCCATCGGGTCTTTTAAGCCAATGCGGATTGGCAAAGCCTATTCCGGTGACATTGGAATCACGTTTCATACGGTAACAGGAACTTCCGCTTCCTACCAGATGGCCCCGGACGATCTCTATGTTCGGGCCGTTGTCACCTCATCAAAAATACCAAAGTATCGCGCACGAAACAAACCTCTGACGGAAAACGCATTGACCCAGCCTTATTACAGACCATACTAAGGCAACCGGCTTGGTGTCGTTTTCAACAAAAGCCGGAATGGAGCGTAGCGCAATGACGGTTTGCCTGACGAACCATTATTACGGCGGAGTACCGCCTTCATTCCGGCTATTACGGATTATTCCCCCACCGCAATAAGAAACAGCGAATCGACGGGACCGAGTTTGAGTGGGATCACCGTTCGCCCTTCATTAAATTGTACGGACTCGACTTTGCGAATCGTCCCGTCATGTGGATTCCAAAATTCGAAACGTTTATTCTTAATACCACGAAGCGACACCATCGTATCCACGCTTTGCTCGGTCGAATTGCTGAAAAAGTAAACATCCCGCCCATCAAGAACCCGGTGCAGATACATGAAAGAACCAGTCGGAGAACTCTTCGGCAGGGATTCCTCTGGGGAGAATTGTACATCCGCTCTCGTTGCATCTAAAACCAGTGAAAATTGCTGTTCGACTTGCTCCAACGGTTGCGTCGGGTCAACGTTAATGAAATGAGTATTTCGGTTATCTTCAGGTCCGAAAATTTCTTGTAGGAACAGAAGCAACGTGAGACGTGCCTTCTCGCCCGGCTCGACAGTGTTTTTCGGAAGTTCGCCAACGCAGATGACCTTTCCACCTATCTTATGGAAATCATGAATTTTGCGGAGCGTTTCCAACTCGATCACCTCCATCGTCGGTATCACCAGCGTCGAGTAGAAATTCGGGTTGATTTCGTTAGGAAGCGTCAACGTGGCACTTGCCTCAAAACTGCACTTGTCCCTCAAAACCTCCGGGTGAAGGTAGTGGAAATCCCGCCGCAATTGGAACGACAAAAATTCCCCGATCTTCATGTAATTGTCCCGATCTGACGGAACACCGCCAACATAAGCGTCAAGCGGCCCGTGAAAATGGTACGTTGCCTGAAGCGATTCAATCGGGTACAAAATTGCAATATCGGCAACCGTTCGCCCCGGTTTTTGTAACAGGAGATGAATACGCCCGACGTATTCGTTGTACCTGGAAAGTTCCGGGCCGTACTTGGGATCTCGCGGCGAAAGGTCCGGCGGCATCGTCTTTTCCCCTTGCGAATCGTACCAGACGGCATGGGGAACGAACATATTAATCCCTTTGACCGCCTGATCCATCACCTCCTTGTAAAGGTTTGCCGGCGGCATGTTTTTGGTCGCTCCGTAAGTTTCCGTCATCACAAGGTGCCGGTCATAATTCACCGCTGCCGAGGAGATCAGCTTATACATGCAGGAACCGCGACCGTATTGGAAAATCTGGTCCAAGCCGGGAATCTCCTGGTATTCGAAAAATTTGATGGCGTCACCGCTTACGCCGGTCGGGTTGACGACTTCTTCCTGATCCAGGTGCCCGGTGAGCGGTACACCGTAAGGTTCAAGCCAATCGACAATCGTTTTGACGAACCCTTCACTGAAAAGCGTTGCGCGAAATCCGAACAGGACGTTTCGTGCCGACGCGGTTTCTCCGCCGATGTCCATGAACATCGCCGGGTAGAGCGGCACCGGATCGTATCCGAAACGTTTTTCAAAGTATTCGTTGTACTTCGGCGTCCAGGCCCGACCGGAACCGGGCGTGTAGAGCATCGGCTCATCGTAAAACGCCGAGTCGATGGTCGTCCCGAAATGGTCCGGCATCGCGGCCTGATACTTTGCGTAGGTCAGCGAAACGAACACTTTCATCGATTCCGGCTCCAGATAATCGACCAGATTGCGCTGTCCGTCAAGAACGCAAACGAATACCATTACCTTGTAAGGATCATTGTCGGCGGCTTGCCAGCGGAGTTTCCCGTCCTGAACGCTTGAGGTGATATTTTTCCGTTCGAACGTTTTCAGATTTAAGGCGACGCACCCCATCAAAACGCCGTCGGGAATATCAAGTTCGACCAAGCTACCGTTTTCCACGGTGGCGTCAACCATATCAAGCCGCTTGCATAAATGTTCCGGAAATTGTTCCCGGATCAAACCACCGGCACTGCCACTTGGAAACCAGTATTCATCGTAAAGGCAAAGTTTCAAGCCGTGTTCTTGGGCAGCGTCGGCAGTGATTCTGTATTGCTCCAGAAATTCCGGACTCATAAATTTCATTTTATCTTGTCCGAATGCCGGGAGAATCGCCAGGCCGCCGTATCCGGCTTCCTTGCACGCTTTGACCTGCTTGATGGTTTCTTCTTTGGTGGGCACCTTGTTCCAAAACCAAAGCGGACGCGAATGAGTCGCCAAAGGAGGTTTCGCAAAATCCAACCGGGTCTGCTCCCAGTCACCAGCATTGGTAAAAGAAACGAGCAGAAAAACGAACGAACTCAGGGGGATGACAAATTTCATGAATTTTTACCTTTTTTTGGTGAAACGCCGTGCACAGTATCGGATTGAAGAAAACGTTTCGACATTATACTGTTTTGAGTTTCTCATTTATACTGTTCAACGCCAATCAGGTGCCATTTTTCGCCAACCGTAAACCCAATCAGAGCCGCGCCCAATCAAAATGTCACGTTATTGACGGTGTACGGTATATCACCGCAACCAATTCCCGGATCAATCGATCCAGTCCGAACCCGGTTACGCCAGAGATGAGATGCACATTGGGACCGAGCTTCTCCTGAAAACGCCGCTGAACCTCTTCTCCTTCCGGCAGGTCGGCTTTGGTAATTGCGACGAGTTCCGGTTTTTGACCGAGCAACGGGTCAAAGTCCATAAGTTCCCTGCGGATCGTTTGATACGTGTCCCACGGATCAATTCCGTCTCCGGGCATCGGTTCAACGAGATGCAGTAGAATTTTCGCCCTTTGAATGTGCCGCAGGAAATCGTGTCCGAGTCCGAGTCCGCGACTGGCCCCTTCGATCAGGCCGGGAATGTCGGCCATCACGAATTGCCGGTCCCGGTCAACGACAACGATTCCCAAGTGAGGATGCTTCGTTGTAAAAGGATAGGCGGCAATCGCCGGTCTTGCGTGAGACAAGCGGCTCAAAAGCGTGCTTTTTCCGGCGTTCGGTTTTCCAACGAGTCCAACATCGGCAATGACTTTCAGTTCGAGTTTGACGAACCGCTTTTCGCCGTTTTCTCCCGGCGACGCTTCACGAGGAGCACGGTCGGTTGCCGTTTTGAATCGGGCGTTTCCTTTTCCCCCTTTTCCGCCGCGACAAATAACGACCTCTTCGCCGAGCGCGGCGAGGTCTTTCAGGAGAAAACCGTATTGGCGGTCGATAATAACGGTTCCCGGCGGAACGTCGAGTCGAAGATCATCCGCTTTGGCACCATGCCGTTTGGAACCTTGCCCGGATTTCCCGTCGTCCGCTTTCCAGAGTTTTCGTTGCGTTAAATGAATCAGACCGGTTACATTCGGAGCGGCCCGCAAAATGATACTGCCGCCGTTTCCGCCGTCGCCGCCGTCCGGTCCGCCTCGAGGGACGTACTTTTCCCGACGGAAGGAAACGCAACCGTCTCCTCCTTTGCCGGCCTCCAGTTCAATTTCCACTTCATCGACGAACATAAACGATAAACAGGCGAGTGCGGAAAGGTATCAAATCAAAAAACGGGTGTATACTGCGAACCCACAACCCCCGGCTGAACTCGGACAAGCAATCTACGGAATAGAAAGCGGCATTCGCAGGCTTCAGTGCGGTAGCGAACTCTGCCATCGATTGGCAATCCAAGGCGTGTTCTGCCCACGAGCCACGCCCAATCAGAGCCGCGCACGGAGTAAGCGGTTTTCACGTTACCACCGAGGTCACCGCTTACTTTGTGCGCGGCTCTGATTGGGTTCACGGTAGCGAAAATGTTGCCTCATTGGCGTTGAATAGTATATCATTTTTTGCAGCTTCGGTAACGGTCATTACCCCTGGCGTGACTCTTTTCTCGTGTTTTTGACAAAGTACCACCATAAAATGCGAATCAAGCGGTGGTATTTCGGGATTTTCGAATACGACTGCAATTTCTCCAAAACCTCTATTCACTTTTGTGCTGACGACCCATAACGTGTATTCTACTCCAAAATCACACGAAAAACAAGGTCCAGTCAGTCAGCTCTGTAAATTCGTAATTCAACACCTGGCAAAATTGCTTGACCGGAAAAACGCGAAACGCTACAATGAAGTCATGTTGCGTTCCGTTTTTTTCACCTCCCGCACGAAAACCGTTTTCCCCGTTTCGCCATGCAACGAAGAATCCTGCCGCTTTTTTTCGTTACGTTTTATTTTCTGTTTCCCGCCGGAGGTTTTTCCGCTGACAAAGACCGGATGATTCAAACGGTCCGATTTCTGAGCGAAGAGAATTTTCCACGGACCGCAACCCCGGAAAACAAGGAGAAAACGATTGATTTTATCGCCAAAACTCTCGCAGACGCCGGTTTCGAGGTCAATCGCGGTGAATTCGCAATCAAGCAATTTTTATGCGACGGCGATTTTCCGGATTCCGGCGACTCTCAAAATCCGGTTGCAATCAAGTTGTATCAAAGCTGGTATACCAACATTCACGGATTGAAAAAAGGAAAAACGGACAAACGAATCGTGGTCGGTGCGCACTATGACGCGGTTCCGGAATCGCCCGCCGCCGATGACAACGCCAGTGGTGTCGCCGCTCTCCTCGAACTGGCGTATTTGCTGAAAAAAGGCGACAAGTTGAATTGCGATGTTGAACTCGTTTTCTACGACATTGAAGAGTGGGGCCTGTTGGGAAGCCGGTATCATGCGAAGAAACTCAAGAGTCAAAACGTCGAGGTTGCCTGTATGCTTGGCCTGGATTTGGTCGGTTACTACAGCGACGAGGATAAATCGCAAGAGTACCCGGTGAGTGCTTTGAGTTTGCTTTACGGGACGAAAGGTGATTTTCTCGCGATGATCGGCCAGCCCAAGGATGCCGCCCTGACTTTGGACGCCAAAAAAGCGTTCCAGGAAGCGACGACGTTGCGAGTCGAAGCCATCGCCACGCCGCCCGGTCTGGATGTGTTATTCGCCCGGTCCGACCATTACTATTACTGGCAGGAAGGGTATCCCGCCCTGCTTTTTACGGACACTGCCGATTATCGCAACAAAAACTACCATCAAAAAACCGACACCTGGGACACGCTCGATTATGACAGAATGGCCCAGGTTCCCGTCGGGCTGTATCAAATGATTTTGACGATTGACGCGAAATGGCAACCGGATAATAGTTCGTTTCTGTAAATATTTCGGGTGTAGCCGTGATTTTAGGAACTGTCAAGAATTAAAATACCCGTTATGATTCAGTGGAATTTTCGAGAGGACTTGCAACAGCGCGCCCTTAGTAGTAGCGGCGGCCACCAAGCACTGCGCCCTTATGCCCTTATCGGAATACG
>Ga0209628_10000266_pt1 | contig 31053 bp, 34 predicted proteins | sample TergutCu122P4_FD_187285 | JGI IMG/M metagenome (GOLD analysis project Ga0209628, IMG submission 187285) | Cubitermes ugandensis P4 segment gut microbial communities from Kakamega Forest, Kenya - Cu122 P4 (SPAdes) (version 2) | ecosystem: Host-associated > Arthropoda: Insects > Digestive system...
TCGATATACACTAGTGACAGTTGCGACGGCACATTCGTAGGCCGATACAGTGGATCAGTCAATAATTCAGGTATGACAACGATAAACTTCTCAGTACCCATCTGCACCAAATACATACTAATCCAAACAACAGGCACCGTACGCGTTGACTAAATATAATAGCAACATAAACACAAAAAATCAACAAACCCCAATTTTTATTTACTTATAATTCTGACTTGCTATTACCACTTATTGTTGTGGTTTTTGAGAGCAGTTTGTTGTTTTAGTTTTGGTGTAATCGAGTTTTGGGGTTTTTAAATTCTGGTGTTTAAGGGGGTGTGAATGCTATGTGGATTGGTTTGATGTATAGTTTCAGTGTGCTACGCAGGTGTGTTTTGTTAAGTGGAGTGGGTCGGTGTGTCTGAGATAGTTTCAACATTATGGTTTGAAGATACACGTTTTCTAAATGAGCAAATGTTAGATACGCCCCTTGGCAGATTTTCTATACGACAAATGTGCATATTTTTAATCTTTGGTCTTTTGGCGTGGGTGGTTTCACTTCTTTTTTCTGATTTGGTGCTTAAACTTGTAGTTGCTGGGGCCATATTTTTCACTGGTGCTGCGTTGTTCACAAGAAAAATCAAAACCGTCTCTCCTGAAGCGCACCTACTCTGCCTGATAAAACGGTTCACTATGCAGATAAGACAAAAACAACTTACCCCTAAGGGTAGGCAGTCTGTGGAACAGACTTCAACGTCTCTACTTCTTTCTGCTACTTTGGGGATGCCGGTAAAGCTTGCGGGTGTTCTAAAAGACCTCACAGGAAAAATTCTTTCGGGTAAAAATTTCAAAGTAAGTGTAAACAACATGGCATACTCTAAAGGTGCAACTGATGAAGAAGGCTACTTTTACACATACTTCATCCCAGACCATATAGGACTTTTCAAAGTAGACATCCAACCCGAAGACTCCAACGAGCCAATTCAACAAATAACAGTAAAGGTAAATCCAAAAACTGAAGAGGAAAAACAAAATGCAAACCCCCCTACTAAAACTAAAACCCAAACTTAGAACTAAACAAAAACAACCACCAACCCACCAATCCACTTGTATCTATGAAGTCTTCCCCGTAAACTATATCATGCTCCCCAAACAAAAACGCATAGAAACCCTCGGGCGCTTCCAACGACTACTCAACAGTCTACCATGTGAAGCAAAACTCTCAGCAGTAAAAACTCAAAAAAACCTCCAAATCAACGAAAACCAATTCACAACCACCTATTACAGGTTTTATATCCAAAGCTCCGAACCTCTTGATTGGTTAATAGAGCAATGCAGTTTTAAACAACAACCCTTCATTGAACTCCCACAAACCAAAACCACCAAACCGTTTCCTAAACATCTGCAACTTGAAAATGGCAAACTCCAAAGAACCTTTACAATCTACCAACTCCCTGGAACACTCCTACCCGGATTCATAAGCGAACTCTACGGTCTATGCGAAAAAGTACTAATCTGCATTAAGCCCCTGCCCCCCGAAACCGCAACTTCTCAAATGGGCAAATACCTACGTCTACAAAAAAGCCTTCTCCTAGCTGATCAATCTAAAGGACGCCTACCCAAAGAGGAAGTCAAACTAAAACATAATATGGCCCAAACAACCTACCAAAACCTAATAACAGGTACCACAAGACTTTTCGAACTAAAAGTTAACCTTTCAATCCAAGCACAAAACATTGAAGAGCTCAAAGAAAAAGCACAAAAACTAAAAAATACTTTGCAATCACGGTTTATACGTCTTGACTGCCCAGTATACTATCAACAAGAATTATCCAATGGCATAGTAGGCAAAAAGCTTGTAGCCGACACCACAACCGTTAGCACCTTTTTCCCCTTCACCTCTGCAGACTTAATTGAAAGCCCTGGAGGTGTTTTTTTGGGCATAAATCAGTTGACAGGCGCACCTGTGATGTTTGACCCTCATCTTCGCATGAATCAAAACGTAATCATCATGGGCAAAAGTGGGGCTGGCAAAAGTTTTACCTCAAAAATCCTTCTCACCCGACTACTGCAAAAACACCCAAACCTCGCATACTACATCGTAGACCCCGAAAACGAATACTGCGAAGTGGGCAGACTTTCAGGCGCAGATGTGCTAGACATTACAACTGAGCGACAGCTAGGGTTAGATCCAATTCAGATTTTTTCTGACAACAAAGACACCGCCGCAGGCATACTTGCCGACCTAGTGGGCATAGAGGATAATCGAAGTTATCAGGAGCTTCGAAGCATAGTGGGGGCAAGCCAAGACATGCTAGAAGTTTATCAAAACAGCTCATCCGCACTAAAAGATCGCCTCTCACCCTTCGTCACAGGAACCGACAGCTTCCTAACCATGGGACAACCTCAACAATTCTCACACCGTATGGTTTTCAATCTTAGTGCTTTGCATCGGCAGTTAGCTATGACACAGCGAAGAAGCCTAACCTTTCAAGCAGCAAATATTTTGGTTTTTAGCAAGATCTGGCAACTATTAGATAACACCAAATTCCTACCCCTACACATACCTAAACTCGTAATCATAGATGAACTCTGGCTCTACACCTCTCTACCTGCAGCCGCAAGCTTTCTTGAAGGAGTTTCCAGAAGGGGTAGGAAACGTAATGTGACTTTACTTTTGAATTCACAACGTTTAGCCGATGTGCTTGAAAACGCAGCGGGCAGAGCAGTTATCGAAAACTGTGCGACAAAGGTTATGCTACGACAGGATGAGTCCGCAATAAAAGTGGCAGGTCAAACCATCGGCCTATCAACCGCAGAAATGGAAACCTTACTGGAGCTAAATCAAGGCCAAGGACTAATCGTTGCAGGCGACATACACCTACCCATAGACTTCCTAGCTACCACTGAAGAATACAACGTGTTTACAACCAAACCAACCGAAAGGAGCACATCAACTTGAACAAAGAAACACATGATGCTAAACTGGATAATGTGCGAATTCTTAGTTTTGGAGGGGGAGTCAACTCTGTTGCCCTACTGATACTTTTAGCCCAAGGAAAAATTGCCCATGTTGATGTAGCATTATTTGCTGATACTGGCTGTGAGATGCCCGAAACATACACCTACATCGAAAAAGTTGTAAAACCCTTCTGCAAAACCAACAACATTAATTTTGTAACTATCAAAAATGAGAACGAAACCCTACTTGAACATTGCCAAAAATTACGCTTAATTCCTTCACGTCAGCAAAGATGGTGTACAGATAAATGGAAAAAACGCGTTATACGAAAATATTTACTAGCCCATTATCCTAACGCAACTAAAATAGTTCAATTAATTGGGTACGCCCATGGTGAAGAGAAACGGGCAAGTAATTGTAAAGCAGAAAACCCCAAGTATCCCCTTATTGAACTGAAAATTACCAGAAGAAAATGCAAAAACCTCATACGCAAAGCGGGTTTGCCTGTTCCAGTTAAAAGTGGTTGTTTCTTATGTCCTCAAAAACATGTTAAAGAATGGATAAGGCTATACAAAGAACATCCACACTTGTATTATGTTTGTGAGCAGTTAGAGCTTAATAGTCAATGTTATCCCACGTTGTATCTAAATTTTCCAAAAATAGGGACCTTGGGTAATTTGCGTCGAAAATTAGAAGCTGGTAAAAACTTGCCCAGGTTGCCTAAAAGTGTACAAACGGCTTTGTTTTGTTCTTCTGGTTTGTGCGAAGTTTTCAATGAAGAAGGTTATGTGGATTATTCGGAGTTTGATTCTTCTAAATTAATGCCGCTTTTGGAGGCTTCACTGTGATCCCAAACTGCACCGTTATCCCTGGGGATGTTCTTGAGGTGCTACGTAGTTTTGAGGATAATACGTTTGGTGTGGTAATTACTGATCCGCCTTATGCCAGTGATGGGTTGTATGCTAAAGACTGGCAAGCCTCTACCGCAGCAAAATATGCCCAAATAAAACAAATAACCCACCTAAACAACCAACCAAAAACAGCCATCAACAATAAGGAGGCCACTCTGTGAATGTCATCAAAACATGTGAACTTTTCGCAGGCATCGGCGGCTTCCGACTTGGCCTTGAAAAAGCCTCAAGCCAATTCAGAACAGTGTTTGCTAACGAATGGGACAAATGGGCCGCCTCAATCTACCGCTACCACTGGCAAGACAACTCACTATGTGAAAAAGATATCCGAAACATCCAAACAGAAGACCTCCCAGACTTTGACCTGCTCGTGGGAGGATTTCCCTGCCAACCTTTTTCAGTGGCTGGCAAACGCAAAGGCATCCGAGATGCACGCGGCACGCTCTTTCAAGAAATACTACGGATTGCAAAAGCAAAACAACCCCCGATGCTTTTTCTCGAAAACGTCCCAGGCCTACTCAGCATTGAGCAAGGAAAAACTTTCCAAGCGATGCTTGAGAGTTTGGGGGAGTTGGGGTATTTATGTGAGTGGAAGGTTCTTAACAGCCAATTTTTCGGAGTACCTCAACAGCGTAAAAGACTCTTCATTATTGCACATACTGCAAGCCGATGGGGAGGTGGGGGAACGGTTTTTCCTATCGGAAACAGCAATAGCATATGTGTTAAGGAAGTTGGTGAGCAAAAAGTTTGCTCCACGCTTATGGCAAGTTACCACAGTCGAGGTGGTGGGGGAACCTATATAGTGCAACCGCGTCCAACTGCTAAAAGGGATGAACAGTTCCGAGTTTATACTGATACTGTACCAACATTAATGGCAAGAATGGGCACAGGTGGGGGTAATGTACCATATGTTTTACGTGAAAACCAATGCATGCGTAGACTTACCTGTGTAGAATGTGAAAGACTCCAAGACTTTCCTGACAACTGGACACAACATGGTTTAACCGCAAGGGGTAAACAAATTGAAATTTCCAACACACAACGCTACAAAACTTTGGGCAATGCAGTTACAACTAGTGTCATAGCCGAAGTGGGTAAACTGATTCTTAACTTCATAGAAACAAACAAAAACGAAAAAGAAAACGTAGTCGGAGGTAGTTATGGTGCTTAGTGGGCAGCTCAAGTTTAGACCTTTGAATACCCCTCTGTCTAATAACGTTGGGGCGCATTCTGAGAATTGTTGCAAACTTTATGGCAAAAACCAAACACCAAAAATAACGCACAACCAAAAGACATCAACTGAAAGTTTGCAGCCCAAACCCCAACCGTCCCACAGAAACAACAGATCTAATAGACGTCAACTTTTTAGAAAGACAAAGAGAGGAGGTAACATGCAGAGTAATGTTTGGATATGATAATATCATAAACCCTTAGCCACATAAAACGGCTACTAACCTCTCTTCTTTCTTTTTAGTTATTAGTGAACACCCTAACAACAAAAATCATATGATAATATCAAACAAAAAACAAAAAATAAAAGTTGGTTAAACAAGATGCCTCGTACCGCAGATCCTAATTGCAAAGACCACCTACATGTTCATGCCCGAAGCCCCCTTGAGCAACAGGTTATCGGAGAGCTTAAACAATTAGCTCTTCAAGATAAAATAGAACTCACCGACTTAATTTTTGAAGGCATACAATTAATATTTCAAACCCGCAACTGGACACCTAAACCCCTCCAAACCCCCACCCAAAAAAATATTCTCCCAACCCAAGATACCTTGTGCAACTGTGGTAGACCCATTGAAAGACTATATAGACGATGGCAAGACAAACAAGTCTACAAATGCTGCAAAGAATGCTTTAACAAAATCTCAAATAACAAAATCCAAGCGTATGCAGTGTTTGAAGGCGGCGAAACAAAATACTGGATCTACACACCCTAACAAACCCCTCAACCTTACTGCTTGAATACTTCTATCACCTTTCGCTTAGCTGAAATGTTTGTTTGTTGTTTTTTAAACTTTCAGAATTGGTATTATTGTGATGATCTTGTTTGATTTTGAGATTACTGTGGAAAATGTGGTAATGATTGGCTCATTTAGCGAAGAAGTTAATTTAGCTGATGCGAATGTGAAATTGGAAGGTTCAAAAGGTAATCGGAAAAGATTTCCCGGTTTAACCTATAAACTTAGAATGCCTCCAGCAACTTTTTTGCTTTTCCGAAATGGAAAGTTTGTTTGTACCGGTATAAAGACCCAACTCAATGGTGAGCAAGCTATACAGAGTTTTTTAGAATTGCTTAAGGCTAAAGGGTTGGTTTCAAGTCAGTGTAGTTTTGAGTGCTGTGTAAAAAATCTTGTAACTTCGGTAAATCTAAGTGGCGCATCTGTGTCTTTGGAGAAATTTACTCGTGAATTTAACTCCATATATGAACCTGACCGGTTTCCAGCAGCTATATACAAGGCACATGAGTCTAAAGCTACCTTTCTTGTGTTTCTCACAGGTAAACTTGTCTGCTCAGGCATAGCCGATGAGGACACTTTAAAGCGAACTGTGAAAAAATTCTACGAACAACTCGTAAAGAAAAAAGCCATCGAAAAAATACTTAACACCACAAATAAGCCAACTACAACTGTGGATAGTTAAATAATTCCAAAAAGAAACAGCATAAAGAAGAATAAATTTCCCAAAGGTGTTAATGCAAGAGAGATCGTAAAGAAAATCATTGTGGGAATTGTTGGTGAAACCAGCACTCCTTTTTGATATAACTCACTATGCGCCTTTAGATTATCACGGTATTTTTTCAAATCAGCCTCAGCCTTTATAAAACGCAACAATTTTCTACAGGGTGTGCCCTCTTTTTGATTTATCTCTATCTCTACGGTTTCGGATGGAAAATATCTAAGACTTTCTAGTTTTTCTATGGGCATTTTTCTTGCAGTGAAAAGCAGCCAAACTTTTTCTGATGGCGAGAGTTTAATTCCATCAAACATATCTTGGCCTTTTAAGAAGTCTTTGAGGTTTAAAATAAAAATCGACAACGGCCAGACCAGACTTAAAAGAGCCGCATTACAAAAAACCGTTAAAAACAAAGGTAACCCCACATTTCCATAAGTAGAATTCAAAGTAAACGGAAGAGTGGGAAGAGTTAAGCCTAAAAATAGGAGGGCTTTAGCATCTGCACTACCATAAAAGCCCAAACAAAACAAAACCAACCCAAAAAACAGTGAAACCAAAAAAGAAATTAAAACAGTCTGCACATCTAACAAACTAAATGCTAAACTTGCAAGGGTCATTACGCATCCTATGGGGTAGGCCAATATCCATACCCAATTAGAAACCTCTCGGCATCTAAAATCAAAGATAGCTGCATAAGCTAAAACACTTAACACAAAAATAAACTGTACCCACACCAATAAATGCAACATGCTAATCAGGCTTAAAATTACAGAAATTTAAAAACCCCTAATCACCAACAATACAAACCAAAAACAATACTTAAAGTTCAATGTTTCTAAAATGTTGCAAAATTAAAAGTTTATTTACACACTTTTCTTCAAGATATGTAAGCATTTGGTTAACACTAACAATGCTAATGCCTCTAAAACTATCCAGCGACAATAAATGGTCATCTCCTGAAACAATAAAATCAGCTCCTCCATCATAAGCCGTTTCAAGAACCATATCATCTTTGAAATCTCGCATAACTATCTTAAATTTTGAAACCACAGCCACCTGTTCTGCTGTCTGCATCAAACTATGAGTTATCTCAGAAAGCTCCTTCTCAGTAAACCCAAATTTTGACCGCCGCATAACCCCTTCAAATTCTTTCAAAATCAAATCCGAAATAACTAACACAAAGTCTTTTGAGACCGCTTTTCTGAAAAGTACATATGGTTTACCCTTCGAAAGCATGGCCCTAATTAAAACGTTAGTATCAAATACTACTCGAACCATTTACAATTCAGCTTTATCTTCTTCTGCTCGGTAGGCATCTATTTCTTGTTGAATTTCTGCCTCAGATAGTTTCAAGTTTTTTTTATCTATCAGGGCAAATATTTCGTCCCATTTTTTCTCTAAATCGGTGGGGGCTATTTTTTCTATGATAATTTGGTTGTCTTTTCCATAAACTAACAGTTTAGTTTTTGGGGTTATGTCTAGTTTTTCTCGTAACGCTTGTGGAATAGCAACTTGACCTTTGGTATTTACTGTTGTTACTTTTTTTGTTGGCCTTTCCTGCGTTTGAGTCATATACATCATCAATAAAATAGTTGCTTGCGTCTTTATAAAATCTTTACCTCTACAACAGACAGCAGTATAATAACAAAAAATCGGGGTTAAAGCAGCCGTAAGGCTCTTTTCTTTGAGGATCGTGTTGGAAACCTGTAATTGTTTGATTTAGTGAGGTGTGTTTGGTTTTTTTGTTGGGTGGTTTGTGTTTTATTGTGTTTCTGTTTGTTGGTGTGCAAGTTGCATTCTTGCGATGGGGACTTTGCCAAGGGCTACTGGGAGTTTTGCAACTGCGGTGGGTAATCCAATTATTTGGGCTAATTCTGGGGTAGAGAGTACAATGGGCTGGCGTTTCCTAAATGCCACAAGCAAACTAACCGCCAAACAAGCTGCTAAACCAAGAAGACCTACATCAAGACCAAGTATTGACGGGGTAATTTTTAGCGGATTGAATAATCCCAGAAAGCTTGCAAACAAAAGAACCATAATAGGCATAGACCACCATAGATTGCAGAGAAGATTGTTTTTTAAAGTGTATCTTGAGGGCTTTTTAAGAGTACTTGTGGGTGGTTGGGTTTGTTTTTTGTCTGTTTTAAAGGGTTTGAAATGGTTCATAGCTGCGGGTAGGGCGTTTTTAACTCCTTGAACGCCTTGGGAGGTGCTGCTTTTAATTATTATTTTGCAAGTGAAAAGTTTGCTGGCAAGTTTCATCTCTCCCTGCTTTAGACATTCTCTAACCCACGGGTCAATCTTGGGTTGCACCATTTTTCCCCTATTTGGCTCATTTGAGCCTCTGCCAGCAGCTTCACCTATTAAATCAACTACTGGATCAAAAAATGCCTTACCTAAGCCTGATTTGCGACTGACTTTATTGTATAAATATTTTTGTACACCTAAAATTGCATGGGGGTCTGCTATGGCAGTAACTTCCACACAGGCATCTGTTCCTGCGAGAGATGCAACGATTCGATCTATGAGATTTACTTGCGTTTTCGCCTGATTATCAACGGTTATTATGGGCAGAGCATAATTTTTCGCTAATTCCAAATCAGTTTTAAACCTGTATTGCTGCACTGGTGGATCAGCCGATACCACTTCCACATCTAACAATGCTCGAATAACATTTGACATTTGTTTTCTTGTTTGCTCATCCTTAAATTGGAAATAAAACCTAACCAACCGACGCTCACAAACACTTCCAATACAAGTGTCTATGACAAGAAACCGAAAGGGTTCAGCTAAACTATGTAGCGCATCTATAATAGGTGCAAAATTTGATGTTGCCAACTCGGCAGTTACCAGAGGTCGAACTTCAACCCAATACTCCTTTTCAACTAAAGCCATAATACATCAACAATCAACGCTCCCTAACTTTAAAAGAAAAATAGTGTACACAACAGTTGGTTAGGTGGGTGTTTTTAAAATTTTGGGTATATGTGTTTTTGGTGTAACATTTGGATACAAATAGGTTTAAGGGATTATGGAAAAAAAGTGTTGTCACAAAACGAGTTTTGGCTTTTTTTATGGTTTTTTTAGTGGTTTTCTCGGTGTTGCCTGTTTTCTGTGGTTTAATAGTTGCTCAGGCAGGGCAAGGTGCGGGAGAAATTAGTGTTACTCTTACGCCTCTTTTAGACAAGTATGGGCATTCTGCAATTAATTCAGACGGCACCTTTTATCCTAACGATAGATTTGAACTTTCCTACAACACCAAATTAGCAACAGATGTTACTTTTGAAAAGGTAGAAATTAGCTATGATACTTTGGTTTTTAATCTGTTTGACAGCAAAGACTTGGGTTCCAAGACGGGGTTTGGTTCATTTGAAGTTTTACCCTTTGCCTCTGCTGGAACATACGAGTTCTCTTTTAATGCACGAGGTAGTCGTTTCTCTGTATCTGAAAACACCACAAGACCTGTAACAGTGGAGGCAGTGTGGAGAGTTCAAGTTGTAGCGTATGACCCTCACTTTACAGTAACTCTTGCCTATACAATTCCATCGGGCAGTGGTTCAAGCTATGATAAACCGTTCGTGTTCATTGTACGCTATGACGGCAATGGTCCAAGTTTCAATCTCAACCAGCGAGCTATAATCGATGACTACACATGGATGGGCTACGCACAAAAACTTCCCCAAACAGATAACCTGCAGCAAACTCTAACCCCCAACCTTAATGTAAGTAGTTTTCTTAACCAATCCTCAAATGTCCAATTCCTAACACAGGGTATAGATGCAAAAACCAGTCAAGTAGTCCTAACAATTGATGAAAAAAATTTTCTAAATAGTGAATTACCGCAAGTGTTTCTTTGGGAAACAAATACTAATCACACTTATGTTTGGACAAAAACCTTGTCAGCAGATGGCTCGGGGTATGAATGGTTTGAGTGGCAAGCCAGCATCACCTTCCCACCCTCAATAAACCCAAACTTAGACCCCCAAACCATAAGTCAAGAAGACCTACAAAACCAACTATTAGAACAAATCAACTCACCTAACGGAACCCTAACTACTACACCCTTTGGTAACACCGTAACAGCCCTCTACGCACACAACAAAAACATTGAACAAATCGCCAAAGAAGCCACAGTAAGTAAAAATCAAACAATAACAAACCTAAACTCAACACCTCAATACTTCACATCACAGCAACGTTATGCAAAACTCCAATACCAACTAAACCCCAAAGTAGCTAAAGAAATCGCCAACCAAAACTTTACTAGCAGCCTCTACTATAACTTGACAATTGGTTGTAACCTCTTTGGAGTGCCACGATATTTTGAGGCTAACTTTACCTGTGAACACGAATTCTTTGACAAACCAATAAACGCAACAGCATACAAATGGGATCAGACACTTCAAAACTGGACAATAGACAACACCGTCCACATAGAGGCCGCTTTTGAATCCGCCTTAAACACCACAATCACCGACATCCTGCGTTCAAATCTTGAAGAACAAACCACTGACCCAGTAGCCCTACAAATGGCCCTGGAAGACCTCTATGATTCGGGAGTTCAAGTCTTCTCAGGTGTAGGCTCTTTTGAGGCTAATTTGAAACGCACAAGCCCCCTATACTACAATTTACAAATAACCACAGGACAACAACAAAAAGTCACCCTGCAAAAAACAGTGCAAATCAGCTTTCAAAACAACAACACCTACCAATTACCCCTAAACTTTGACCCAACTTCGCCCCTACAAGTAACAACACTATCGGATTCACCCCAAAACACCATACTACAACTAGATGCACCCACAGAACTTGGAGGCTTAGCCAACATAACAGTCTACCAAATAACACGCATATCCTCTGAAAACTGGAAAACCCTCTCAAAAAACCAATTGGAACTTAGAACACTTAAAACCCTAGAGTTAACTTTGCCTCAAGAACAGGTTCAAATGCCCCCTGAACATGAACAATTCTATCAATACTATTCAGGGTATAGCGAAGTTTTTGAGGATATTTTGGGTTTTTGGGGTAAAACACAAATTGCGGTATCAAAGAATAAAGCCGTAGTAGCCTTAACAAATCAGGGTGAAGCATTACTCTATGTGGAGGCAACTAACATTTGGGGTACAACTTTTCACCACATCATCACAGTGCAACCCTACTCTACCCCAAAATGGGAAATCCCCTTCACCCAAGCCACAATATACCTCTTAACAATTGTTATTGTCGCTATAATCATAAGCTTTGCAGTGTATCTGATACGAGCAAAACAATAAACCCTAAAACAAAACTTATCTTATCCAACAAAATTTAATTTTTTCCTGCTTTTCAATAACATCAAATTCGTGATGATCAGCAGTTAACAAATCCCCTCCAGAAACAAATGCTTCCCCAAGAGCTATAGAATCCGCAAGAGAAACTTTGTACGAAGCCTTAAACCGCCCCGCCTCATTAAAAACCTTATCCGACAAACTTGACTGTATTATGATGGGCAAGTTTTTAATCATCAAAAGCTCCTCCTCAGCCTTTACCCTGCCCACATTACGATAAATATCATAATAAACCTCTAGAAGATTAATGCTATTCATACAGATTTCCGCTTTACCTTCCTTTGCCAACTTTAAAATATTTGTGACTATTTCTGCTCCTTGTTCATCACGTAAAAAAGCAATTAATGCACAAGCATCCATAATGTAGAGCATGTTATTATTCAAGATCCTTCTCGGCATGTTTTCGCTCTAAAAACCTATCAACTGACATCTGTGGATACTCAGATAGCGAGCCACGTAATTTGTTGATATAGTCAATTTCCTGTACGGGTATAAGTCGAATTTCCCCATCAGTTTGTTGTACCTTTACTTTTTCAGTCTTGATTAACTTGGATAAGGCTTTAGGTAAAGTTTTTGTGTTTAGTACAGTTTCAGTTATTGCCAACCACCTTTCAAACGAGAGTTCTTTGAGCTAGCATACTTGATGCAATCTTTAACACAATCTACTATCTCAACAGCATTAATGTTGTTGATTGTAGCGTATATATCTAACTCTGGAAAGGTCAGAAATAAAATGTTGTAACCACAAGGCAACGTTACGTGGCAAGTTTGTGTGTATCTGTTTTTTAAAATGATGGGTTCTTTTTTTATGGTGTAACTTTAGTTGTCGTTTCCGTTCTGGCGTGTGGGCATATGTAAAAAATTGCATGATATAGTTTGTAGGTTAAAGTCTAAACGAGCCTTGCTTGGTGTTGATGCTGGAATTCTCATAGCTTTTTTCACTATTACCATGTGGGTTATTTATCTTGCAACTCCTGTAATCATGTCCACATTATTCAATGTGATAATTGGTGGTCCTGAAGGAATCTATTCTTACCTGTTAGAGCTGCCTTTGATAGATACGCCGGGCAGTAGTGGGGGAACGATTGGTCAGCAACTGGGCGTGCCTATGACGTATGTGTTTGGTATTATGCGTACAATCGCTCTTGCCATGTTTGCTATCGTACTAATCGTAGCTGCCATCTGTTACGTCCTTGAAAATTTCCGAATAATGAACGAAGGCACTGCATCAAACATTATAATGAGTAGTGTGTTTACTTTGATTTTGATTTTTGCCTGTCAGTACATCTATAATGCTGCTGCGGGTGCGATTAACATCTTTATAGGCTGGCCAGATGTGGGTGGATCGGGTCTTTTACTCTCCTCAGGTAACATTATAGATGTAATAATTGGTTATGGCACTGGCGGCATCGGAACCGTTGCTCTTCCAAATCTCGATGCGTTCACGGGATTCTTTTTTTCAGGCATATTAATTATGCTTGTTGCATCTTTGCTTATGTTGACTTTAGTTATGGGTTTAACACGGCTTTTCTTTGTAGGCGTATTAGCCGCCGTTCTACCTCTTATTCTTGTTTTACGTTTAATTCCGTTAACTAAACACTTTGCAGACACCCTACTACAAGACCTCATAGGTTTCATGTTTGCAAGTATCATGGCTTCCATAGTGCTTTTGTTTGGCTATCAGATCCTTATAACCACCAGTCTAAATCCTCTTACTCAGATTTTGATAGCAATCATTACTCTTTTTGCTGCTGCATACATGTCAACAGTGTTCGTTGGGAAATTTGGTGCGTTGGGTATGGCTGCTGCAAATATGGTTGGGGGAGCAGTTACTGCTGCGACTGGGGCTGCTATGGGTATGGTTGGTGGTGCGCTTTTGGGTGGGGGTGCAGGTATGGCAAGTCGGCTTAAGGGTGTATCTGGGCAGGGACTTACTAAAACAGAACTGCTTGGTCAGGCTGGTGAGGGTTTTGTGTCGGGTGCTGTGCCTGGTGCAGTGACTGGCTTCTTTGGAGGTGGCGGAGGAGGCATGATTGGTGGGGGCAGATTTGGCATGGGATCAATGGCTATGCGAGGAATGGGCCGAACAATAATGAGCTCTATGAACGCGCAGAAAGGATCCGCTCAAGAATTCTTGAGCAACAGGGCAGGGTCAACTCTTAGCGCAGCACTCTACAAGAACTCTATAGGGGATGTTCTACCAACGGCCACCCCTGAGGCAAGCGCGTTTTTCATGAGTGAACTGGACAAAAAATCAGGTGAGGATGTGTATAATGGGTATGTTGCAAACAATTATCCTGAGCTAGCAGCAAACATCCAAAACTCAAGAACCGCTGGACAGGAAATTAAGCATCATCTACAATCTTTACCGCCAGAAGTAGCGTATAGTAATTGGCAGCGAGCGCAAAACCAAGGCAGTCTTCCAAAAGAGGCTCGCATGATCTTCTATCAGAATGCTCGTGATGATGTGGGAGTAAACAGAGAAACGGTATCTGCCATACGAAACGGCTTACACATACCCAACCTTGAAGCCCTTGACAACTCACCTAGGTTTGCTTTGGACACATTCAATACAGGTACTGTAACCCAAAAAGGAGCTATAGCAAACGCCAAAATCTTTGAAGGCATAAAACAACTAGGTATAACTGAGCGAAATCAAAAAGATGACCGCTTAGCAGCTATATCTTTTCGCACAGCCACACCAAACGAGTTAGGACAACACCTAACTGTAGCATCTGGCGTAAAAATGACCTCCAAAGAGCAAAAAATTTACGGCTATGCAATGGCAAAAATTCGCAACGTAATAGTTACTCAAAACCCAACCTTAGCTAACAATGTAGCATATTATACAATGGGCAATGGTCGAAATCAATTTGCCCCCCTTATGAGTAACGAACAATTTACAACCGCCGCCGTGAAGAGTATGGAGTCACAAAACACAAGCGCATGGCTTGCAAACACACTAAACATCAAACAAACACACATACCTACAACAGAAGACCTTTTCAAAAACCCGCCAAACACAGCTACAAATAATTCTACTGATGCCTCAGTTGAACACTTGACCCCAAACCCTGCAACAGTTGTAACTAAGCAGCCAAAGAGCAGACCCATGGATTTATTGGAGCTACAAAAAAGAGGTTATGAAGAAAAGAAAAACTGAAAAAACCTTTTTATGTGATATATGCTGCCTGTTTTGCTTGTTCCTGCTCAATGGAGGTTACATTGGGCAGCATTTTTTTCACTTTTTCAATAAAAAGATTTGCATAGTAACGCGCTTTTGCAGGATCCGCTACATCTAGTGCAATGACCAAGTTGTAGAGTCTGAAGAGTTCGGGGTCATTAAATAGTTGTGAAATTTTTTCAACTGTATTAACATCAAATGGTAGCACTTTGTTTGGTGGCCAAATATCGTGAACTCCAAGCTTGGTTCCTAAGGCTTCATATGCCGATTGAACTGCTCCAAGTGAGCTTGATCTGTTTAGGTATGTGTCAGCTTGTCTTAGTTGCCATTGGATGTAGGATTCTTTTGTGTTTACTGTTTTTTTCTTTTCTGTGAGCATGTCGTTTTGAAAATTGTCAAGTAGGGGATCGCAGCTAAAGAGTCTGTGGTAGAAGGCTGCTAGGTAATCGTCTATGTTGCATAATTTTATGGTTTCGCTTGTTATCCAGCAGGCTATTCTGTCTCCTTTCCATCGGTTATAGCAGTAGAGGCTTGATAGTTTTGATCGATAGCTTTGTATTAGGTTGGGGAGGTTTTCTTTGGTTGTATTTTCTTGAAGTTTTTTCTCTGCGTATTCGTATAGTATTTGGGGTACTTGATGGAATATTTCGGGGGTTTTTGCGTCTATTTTTTCGAAAAATGTTTGCCATGGTTTTGGGTCGTAGTTCATTTTTTCAACAATTAGTTTGGAGACAGCGTATAGTTTTTCTTGGATTGTTTTATCGTTTCTCATGCGTGCAAGTATGTAGTCGTGGATGACAAATGAGGTCCAGTCGGTGTGGTTGTGTTCGCGTAGGTATTTTGTGAAAATTTCTTCGGTTGAGAGGTTGTGGAAGAAATATTTTCCAGGCATGTATTTGTAGGTTACGTGTCTTTGGGTTTGGAGGTCTTCCCAGTCTTTATCTGTAAAAGTTTGGATGTGGTTGCATTGGGTGCAGGTGGTGGTTTTGGTTTGGTTATTAAATACGAGTTTGTTGTTTTTTTGGTTGCATTGGTCACACCAGTCACGGCTATCTGTCCATATGTTAAAAGCCCATTCCTCTGATGTTACGTCTTTTTGTTCAAAATTAACACTCATTTGCGCAACCTCTAACAGCAGATATGCTTACTTGGTTTTTAAACAGAATGCACACCTTCATGCCTAATTCCTTGTGTAGTAGCCTCACGTACTTTGTAACATGTTAACTGTTTAAACGCATAAAACAGGTACACTTCTTATTTTTCACCAACCTTTTAGGTGCCAAAATTAAAAAACCAATAAATTCTGATAGTGAACAGTCTTTACTTGTATGCGTTTTTACGTAGTTTTATCGCATATATTTAAGCAACATCTTTAGCAGTGAGCTCTAAGAAAATTCTATAATCGCCAGCTCTGATTCGAAAAGCATTAGGCAATCCTTTTAATTGTTTTATGTCAAGATCGCCGTATAAGCCTTCATTACGTAAAACACGTATAGCACAAGTCACTCTATCTTGAGTATCTTTTGAGAGGCTGTCAAAGTGTTTTCGTGCTTTTCGTTTAATAAAAACTGTGTTTAAGGGCAAACTATTACCCGCTTTCTATGGATCTTCCCAGGGTATAAGGTCGGTAGTTCCGTTTTTCTTCTCTTCTTGGAATTTCTGATACTCTTCTATCTCTTCAGGCAAAGGTTCAACAGTTTCAATTAACCGCTTCGCTAACAGTGCACTCATGTTGTCAACTTTTTTAACAAGTACCGCTACAGTCTCCTTTAGCTCTTTAAGCTCGGTTTCTGTTGTCATAATTGTTCAACATTTAATGGTGTTACGTATATTTAATAACTTTTACTAGCGGGTAAACAAACCTTTTTCATTTTAGGATTTTTTGTATGAGGGCATCTCCTTTTTCAGAAGTTAAGTCGAGGTATCTGGTGAGTGGTATGGCGCACCAGTTTGGGGTTAAAAATATTTGTCCAATTTTCCAATACCCATTTTGTGTTTGCTCTAATAGGGTTTTTTGTGTGGGGTTTTTTGGAATTAGTTGTACATGGGCTTTTTTGGATTGTTTGGTTGGGAAAACAAGTTTTTCATCTTCAATTTTCACTATCCTTGAACTAACAACAGCAAAACTACACTTTAATTCTTTCACAGTTTGCATTTTTGAAAGCCTTAACATGTTATATGCAGTTAAACTACTTGTCTGCGCATGTTGACTGTTATAATTACACCAACGTACTTTCCAATCATTATAGAGATGATTTCTAAATGCACTAAATGCTGTCGGAGGTTCTTTTACTTGATCTATCCACCATTTAACCATGTTTGGAAACTGATTTAACAAACCATAAGCTTCACAATCTAGTTTACACGTAAAGATTTCGGAAAGAATCAATTTATACAGTTTTAACACCTAAAAATGGACATACTTTTTAATTTAAACCAGTAAATATTTTTGTAAAGCCGCCTCCAACTAAATGCTGTAAAAAACCGGGAAGGTGTTCCATTTTATTGAATAAACAATAAATGGAACAAAAATCTTCAAAAATCCATTTATTATACATCAAACATAAGTGTACCAATATAAGCAAATATCTGGTAATGGAACATGGACGCATTCGATTTACTTTCTACACTTGTACGCGCAAGCTTAGAGTCTGATAAAAAAAACATCGAAGCAACCGCTCTAATGATTGCAAAAAAAATAAAAAAAGACCGACCAGATATAGCTGCAGAAATCACAAAAGCCCTGTCCTGCTCTGGCTTTGAAAACTCAACAACTCGCTCTTTAAACATGTCACCATTACCTGTAGACCGAGAAACAAGACACACCATAGTAAAACTAGCTCAACCTATAGAAATACCTGATCCAATACTTAACGATCATGTCTGCAAACAATTAGATGATTTTATCAAAGAGCGCAAAATGCTAAACAGGTTCTTAGACGAAGACATAATCCCGCCAAATAGCATACTACTCAATGGTGCACCTGGCGTAGGCAAAACATACATCGCCCAATGGATATCGTATCAACTCAAATTACCTATAATCACTTTAGATCTAGCTTCTTCAATATCCAGTTTCCTTGGTAGATCTGGTCAAAATATCCGAAGTGTCTTTGAATACGCAATTAACCAAAATGCAATACTTTTTCTTGACGAACTAGATTCAATTGCAAAACGCCGTGACGATGCAAGCGACTTAGGCGAACTGAAACGTTTAGTTAATGTTCTACTAAAAGAATTAGAAACCTGCCCCAGCACTTGTATTATTATCGGAGCCACAAATCATCCCGAGCTATTAGACAAGGCAATCTGGAGACGTTTTGACCGTACACTCACAATACCGTTGCCAGAAGAAAACGAACGTACACTATTGCTACAAAGACATCTGGGTAAACTTAATGAACGCCTCAAAACAAATACCCTCAAACAACTATCACACAACACCAAAAACATAAACGCAGCGGATATTTGTAAACTATGTGAACACATAAAAAGACAAGCTCTACTAAATCCTGACTCAAACGTTGATATTATTGCCTTAACAGAACTATTTAAAATAAGTCAACATGGAACAAAAGATGAAAAAATGGTTACATGTAAAAGGCTTAAGAAAGCTTTTCCTGAATTGTCTCGGAGAGATGTAGCTCAAATCACCCAGATCCCATTAACAACAGTTTCCAGATATTTAACAAAGGGAAAAGAGGAATAGCATGATAAGTTCAAAACATCCCATTATCGCACACGGGGAGCTTTACGTAAAGACGATAACAAAAAAAAGTGGTGGAGGTACTCCTGATATTCCCCACACATATGAAGTGGCAAAACATAGGCTTACTACAGATATTGATAGAATTTTCCAAGCAATACAGGAAAAGCAAGAGGTATTCTTGAATGAAAAAATTATGTGTGTTCGTATGGAGCCTAAATTTGAAGCCAAATCATATGTTCCTACTCAACTATCAACAGATGATGGAATGAACATTGTCGGCGGTAGAAAATATAGCTTTACAGACAATGCCGAAATAAAACAGGATGCGAAATTGTACTTCCTTAAAACAGATGATAAAGGTATCCGTAATCTAAAAGAGACGCTAACATCAGGCGCTAAAGATAATGTGGAAGCTTGGCGTAATCAAATTGGGTCTATCCATTCTTTGGATCTTCTAAAGCCCGAAGAGAAAATAATGGGGTTCTCTGAGGAATGGGAAAAGGGCACTGTCGAAATTGTATTGCATCCTATAGAAAATGAGCATGACAGAATGCTTGAGTTATTCTATTCAACAAGTAAGATTCCAGAAAAAGACACAAGAGTGAAAACGTATAAAGATGGTCTAACATTCATCAGTGCTAAATGTAGTCGTGTAGAATTAGATAATATAAAACGGTTCAACCCTTTAAGAGCTATACATCCATTAGGGAAAATCGATTTATCCCCTGTTCGAATGTTTTCTGGCGAAAGTGCTCCACAACTTTTGTCATCAAACAAAAAATCTAGCATTATTGTTGGAGTTTTTGATGGTGGTGTAGATGAAACTAATTCTTTGTTAAATGGTCACGTAAAAGAAACTGATTGTGTACCAACTACGCCCACTGTGCATTATTTGGAACATGGGACTGCTGTATGTGGTGCTGTACTGCATGGGAATTTGGTGAGGAAGAATAAGTTAGGTATGCTTCCAGTGCCTTGTGTTTCTGTAGCGAGTTACAGAGTATTCCCTGTACAGGATCCAGATGATCTTGAACTTTATGAAATAATAGATGTAATTGAACAGGTTGTCAGTAGCCGTCCAGATATATCTCTCTATAATTTGTCGTTTGGTCCTAGTGGAGCCATCATTGATGACAGTATTAATCGTTTTACGTATGTGCTTGATCGACTTACTTATGAACTTCATGAGAATGCCCGAAATCCTTTGTTCTGTGTCGCAGTTGGAAATGATGGTTATTTGATTGAGCCTTTAAATCGAATTCAGTCTCCAGCAGATATGGTGAATGGTTTAGGTGTGGGTGCGTATTCTTATCAGGCTGGCTCAAAGATAAGGGCTCCCTATAGTTGTGTTGGTTGTGGACGGGAAGGTGCTAAAGTTAAACCTGATTTACTTGATTTTGGTGGAAGTGATGAACACCCATTTGTTTTGGTAGGGTTACAGCAGAACTCTTTAGTAACGGGCAGCGGAACTAGTTTTGCTTCTCCTTGTGCTATAAATAAACTAGGTAAGCTCATGGCTAAGAGTGAAAATATTGTACCACATCTTGGTAGGACTTTATTGATACATAACGCAATTTTTGATGAAAAAATTTCGCGACAAGAGCAAGGATATGGTTTTTGTCCCGATGAAGTTGATGATGTTTTGTTTTGCGATGATAAAAAAGTAAGTGTTATGTATTCGGGAACGTTAAAGCCGTCTCAAGTGGTTAATCTTCCTATTTTTGCTCCAAATATTAATAGGGTCAAGGGTATGGTTAACATATCTTGGACCATTACAACAATTGTGGCACCTTACGCAAATGATCCCGATGCATATACGAATGATTGCATAATGGATGTCTTTATTCCACATGATGCGAAATTCAAGTTTTCCAAGCGAAACCCTGAAACTCAAGAGTTAATTGGTGAAAAAATATTAAATTTGTGTAAGGCTGATGATGTGATGGAGGCGAAAATGCTTCTTGATGTAGGGTATAAGAAATCGGAGATGCCTGTAAGTCGTGCTGCAAAGTATTTTTGGAGTGAAGCTGATTTGCGGTCGGTAGATTTCAAATGGGATACTGTCATCAAAAAACACAGTAGTATGCGTGGTTCTTCTTTGCGTAATCCTGTATTGACGTTACAGGCGATAGATCGTAATGATTTTAATGCTCCATATATTAAATATCATGTTGTGATTTCGATTGAGGCTCTAAATTATACGGGGAGTCTTTATGATGCAATTTTACAGGAATACAAAAATTTGGTTCCGATTGAACTAAGAGACGTTAATCGTATCATGGTTAACATTAGTTAACCTTGATGTTTTAGTTCTGGTGGGCGGTTCTTTGATTATTTTCAAAATAAAATGCGCTTAATTTTGAAAAGTATTTTTTGTTTTCAAAATTAATATGGTACAAATATCATTAGTACGTGTTATAGTGCTATAAGAGGTCTTTAAAAATTCTGGTACTTCCTATTTTTAGGTCTATATATGTATAAAATAAGTAAAGCATTGTCTAAAAATAAAATAATAGCTGGTATTTCAGGCTTTTTTAGTAAGAATATCCGTAAAGCTAAAACAAAGTTGTCTGCAATAGTTAAAAAAGAGACAAAGGAGGACTAAAACGTTGACTGAACCGCTAACACTGTTTCTTTCAAACATTCTAAACTCAAACACACTACCCACACTTATTGCACTAATCACTACCACATTGATTGCTTATCGGTCTTTGCCTTTAGTTAGAGCTGAGGGCCCCGAAGATCAATCACGCGCTCAAAAAATTCTTGTCGGATGCATTATTGCAGGGGTACTTATGTCCGTGGCAAAACCCGTCACTTATTGGGTCACAGGATGGAACGTGACAACCATGCAACAAGGACTGCCTGTGGAGCTAATAGCATCAGTCGATAAACTTTTACAACTACTCATGTACATAGGCGTTATAGTCGTCATCGCAGGACTAATCTACGGCGGAATCCAACTAAGCCGCACAACCCCAAAAAACAACAACCCCAACCACTACCCTAACAAAACAAAAACAAAATGCTAAAAGAACTAATACTGCTCACAGCAGTCATTCCCCTATTTCTTTTTCTCTCCACTTTTTTCCCACAAACCCACGGAATATTTCTCGTACTATGGCTTTTTTGCTTAGGATTTGATGTATACTCAACGTATCTGTTTTACCTTGAAGACCCCAGCCGATTTCAGCAAAATGAACAAAACAAAATCTTTAGCTACCTCACAAAAAAAGCAGGCTTCAAAAAAGCAGCAATCATCTTCCCCATAGCAATCGAAATCCCTCTACTATTGTTCTTTTCCCTTCTACCCCTACAAGCACTCTACACCTACATGTTTCCCCACACATCAAACAACCTGCTAATTATCTGCTTTGCCGCCAGCTTGGGTATATCTGCCATAGGCCACCTGCAAGCCGCAACAAAAAACATGTACTACACTCACAAAACCCGCAAGCAACAACATCCCTAGTTTTTTCAAAACGGGGAAGTGACTTCCCCGTTTTGGTCAAACTGGGGATTTGGCAAACGGTATTCTCGTTCCCTATTGTTTTCTCCAACTCGCCTCTGACCAACTGTGTACTTCTTTAACATCAAACCCGTTTTCGTGTTATTCCAATACCTATCAAATTCTACTCTACTAGAAAAATTATGCAATAGACCCTGCCACAATACCTCCCGAACCTGATTAACCGTAACGTAAAGATTTCCCAAACCCAAAAGATGATTCAAAGCGCCCTCAAAAACGCCTTGATCCTTTAAGATGTGCTCTTGTTGATGTTTTTGTTGATAGAGTTTTTCTGACGCTAAACGTCCAAGTTTGGTTAAGCTATAAAATGCATACCCACACCCCTTTGGGTTGCGCAAAGAAACACCCTCCGCCGCCACCAGCACAGGTTTAACCAAACCTCGTCTAGTTAAACGATAAAGTGCACGCTTAAATTTGTACTCTTCACAAAACTTGGAGGGTTGATAGGTTTTTGGAAGAGAATTATAAGTTATCTCAAACTCGCTAAATACGTCAAACCAAATAGGATTAGCTCTGCCTGGTGGTTCATCACTTTTTAGCATCAACAAAAGCAAGCTCTTCTCCCGGCTGCCCAATTTAGCCAAACCACGTTACCTCTCCTGCGTTAACATCTAGCAGGCCCTCTCTTGGTGTAGGTTTGCAGCGTCTACAAAAAATTTTAACTTTTGTTTCTTCCTCTACAGCAAATTCATGCTCAGAATTACACCGTCTGCAACGCACCAAAAACACATGTGGCTCAATATTAACGTGTTCAAAGAGCAAATTTTCTTTCTGCACCACAATAGATAGATTCTTAAAATTAACATGATAATGCCGCCCACAATCACATGTATAGCCTACAGCCAACAATAAAGCTCGCCCAACCTCCCAGCACATAGATCCTTGGTTACTGCTTAAATTGGTTCCTTGTGAAATTGCCGAAAGATTTGGATTTGACTTATCTTGTTGGTCTATGTTTTGTGAAGAGAGATATTGTGTATTGGGTGTTTTTGCATGAAAAGTTGGATAGCATTCTTGGGGACTGGTAGACTTGAACGCGTTTTTAGATAGATTATTTGGGGTGGTGTCTTTGAGCAACGCTGTAGGGGGTTGGTTATTTTGGTTGGGTGTTTCTTTGGTTTGAGTTTGGGTTTTTTGGGTGAATTGGGTTAGAGAATGTGTTAAGGCTTGGGCTACTACAGGGGTTTTAAATTTCTCTACTATGCCACTTTGTTGAGAGGCGGGAAAAAGTGAGAGTATGTATAGTTGCTCTAAGGTGATTTCGGGGTGTTTTTTTAGGGCTTCTTCGAGGACTTTTTTTGCTTCAGGAACTAAATTACCTAAAGCGAGGATCCATTGGAGTTCTTGATTTGATAGTGCCTCTTGATAAGCTTGGACTAAATCTATGCCTGCGTCAGCATCTTTTTTTACCACTTCATAGAGCTTAAACCAGTTTAGTCGTCCTCGCCATCGATTATACCCAATACAGAGGGCTCTTGACTGCAAATCATCCGCTTCACGCTCAATGGCGTTTATGTTTTCCCAGCCTAGCTCTTTTGCTATTGTCCATCGGTGTTCGCCATCTACGATTTCATATCCTGTATCGGTTTTTCTAACTACTATGGGTAGGGTTTTTTGTGGGCCGTCTTGGTTCATTCTTTGTTTAAGATTAGATCGTTCTTGTGCGCCTAAAAAGTTGCAGTTCCAGGTGTTTGCTTTTATTTGTTCTAATTTTAGTGTTAGCATATTTTTACCTCTTTAAGTAGATAACTGCTAAATTGTATGGCTGCGCCATCGGGTGGTAGGGGTGGAGCGTGTTGTTTGCAGGTTTGGGCTAACTTGGATAGACTGCCAGTTCCAATATTTGCTTTCTCAGCTAGAAGGTTTACTCGCAGACGTTTTGCAAGTAGTCTATCTGCGGTTAATAATGCGGATGCGGCAACAATGTTGGCTTTTCGGTTTGATACAATGCTTGGGTTTGCTAAAACAATTTGTATTGCGTAGCTGCCAAGTTTGTTTGCATATAGGTTGTCTATGAGGTGGTTGTTTTCAAGGGTTGAGGTTAGTTTGTTTATGTGTTTTGTTATGAGGTTTGTGTTGGGGAAGCGGTTTTGGGGTTTTATGAATTGACTGGCTCTTTTTTCCATTTTCATTAGGTTTTGGTTTTTGAATAGGGGTTGGAGTTTTTTTAGGTATTCGTCGGCGCTTAGGGGGTAGTTTAGTTTTTTGATGGTTACCCAGATTGATACGATGGTTAGTTCGGTTCGGGTTAGGCGGATTTTTTGGTTTTTTTGTTGTTTTCTGGCTCGTCGTAGTTTTCGGACATAGTTAATGGCTATGCGTTCCATGTAGCGTGGGAGGTCTAGTTTTTGGATTACTAGGCTAATGTCGTAGGCTACGTTTAGTTCTGTTCGTTGGGTGTGGTGGGTTTTTGTGCCAATATATGCGCTGGTGTATGCTATGATGTGGGTGGGTTCTTTTTTTGTTAAGTGTTCGGGTGGTGGGGCAAATTGGGTATTGTCTAAAACTAAACCGCATGTTATGCAGACTGTGTCTCCGTTTTCGGGGTCGTTTAAAATGTTGGTGCTGCCACATTCGATGCATTTTTCAGGTTCGTTCATTGTTTTTCTTCTCATGGGGTGTGTTTGTTATGTTGGGTGGGGGTTTTTGGTTCAGTATTTGTTGGGGGTTGGGTGTTTTGGTGTTGGCTATTTCGTCTAGGATGAGTTTTATTCCGCGTCGTATAGCTTCGTTGCGTGAGGAGTAGGTGTTGTTGGTTTCTGTGTCGAATTCTTGTAGAAAGCTGGGGGCGACTAGGAGCCATATTTTTGACATGTTTGGGTGTTTGTGTTTGTTTTTCAATTCATTTCCCCCCATATCCTACTGGTGGGATAGCCTTTTTATGGTGTGAGAAAAATATAAACACATATCCTACTAGTAAGATACCATTAAATATACCATTAAATATACCATAACAGCTAGGAGGTAAATTATGACAAGTCAATCTAAAAGAATTCATATGCCAACTCCACTTTATAATGAAATTAAAAATTTTACTAACAAACCCGATGCGCCTTACAAAACAGTTTCTGAAACCTGCCGCAAAGCAGGTGAACTACTTATCAAACAATATCAGTTGAGATCAGACATATGCCTTCAAACCGAAAAAGTGACAAATCAGTAAGCGTTCCAGCCTCTGATCACGACTTAATAAGTGCGTGGATTAGAAGCGGAAAAAGCCATTATGTTAGCACTGATGAAGCCTACCGAGATGCTATAAGAGACATCATCTACGACAAAACACCAAACACAAACTCTTCTGCTAAACAACTACCGTAACTTTTTAAAGTTACCCAATACAGCTCTGTAAAGTTATTGTCACTTGAATTAAATTTTTCGAGAGTATTAACGATTAGAGGAGGTTTGTACTATTCTTTACGGAGATCACGTGAACAAAAATTAGGCAGTGTGCCACTTTAGAATAGATAATTTAGTGTAGAATCAAATTCGTGTTAACTCCATAGATAATTGACAGGGTCGTCAAATTTTTCAGGGAAACATGCTAAAATTCATGTACAACACATAAAGCACCTGATCTGTAAAAATCTATCCTATTGGTGCACTACCCAAAGTAGGGTCTATACTTAATTTTCATCGTTTGGTGTTTCTCTTGTGCCTTATATTTTTTTAATTCCTCATAAAATCAAAAGAGAGTGTAAAGGCACAAACTATTTTAGACTTTAAAGCAGTACTATTTTTGAGGTTTAACGTTGACTGAGAGTGTAACTTTTTCAGCAGTGCTCTGGAAAGAAGACCGATTACAAATCGCATGGTCTCCTGAACTCGACATAGCTAGCCAAGGTAAAACTGTCGAGGACGCTTTAAACAATTTACGCGAAGCAATTGAACTCTATTTGGAAGATGAAGATGCAAAAATTCCAACGGATCGGTCCGCTATTCTTACCACTTTAAGTGTTGAAACACATGCCCAAACTAAAACCTCTATCAGGCAATAAAATAATCCAAGCACTTAGCAGCGCTGGTTTTCAAGTAGTAGGTAGAAAAGGCAGCCATGTCCGGTTAAAAAAGAAAACCCCATTTAGCACCAGTATTGTAATAGTTCCAGTCCATTTGGAAATCAAGAAAGGAACACTTAAGTCTATATTGCGACAAGCTGGTTTAACAGCAGAAGAACTGGAAAAACTCTTATAACGAATCTGTGCTCAATAATTTTGGCAGTGTGCCACTTTAGAATAGATAATTTGCGTAGAATCAAATCCGCGTTAACTCCATAGATAATTGACAGGGTCATCAAATTGTTCAGGGAAAAACACACCTAAATTCATGCACAACACATAAAACACCTGATCCGTAAAAATCTATCCTATATTGGCGCACTACCAAAAATTAAGGGTAAAATGCATGAATTATCATCAGAAAGAAACGTTAAAAACGACAAAGCTATGAAAAACGACCTTATCACACTATAGGTGAAAACTCAATTTTTCTCTCTGAAAAACCGTCACCTGAGTTACATGGTTTAGTTAGACTAATGTTTTTTGTTGTTAACGAATTTATGTAATTGAGCTGCCCTTCTTTTTGATGAATAAAGTGTTGGCTAGTATGGGTTAATGATGTTTTGGTTTGTTACGGAAAGTTGTGCTTAAGTCGTTGAACCGCGTATACCAAGCGGTACATACGGTGGTGTGAGGGGACGACCACTCAACTAATGAGTGGTCTCCTACTCGATTGGTTAACGCATTTATATATTGGGTCGTTGCCCATTTGTGCCGAAGGTGCTTTCTTGAAACTTTACCACACCACAAACAGACCCATATTTCTACAACCCTACATTCTACAACATTATCTGACAAATAACTTTAAAATACTAACATAAAACATTTTATGCTATAACCAAATCAAGAAACCCCTAACAGCCTCATGTAATGCGACTTATTTAATTGCCATTTTCGTTAGGTAGCTTTCCAGAGGTGTCTGCTAATTTTTTAGCTTCCGATTTTACGTTTCTTTCAAGCTTTTTTATATCAACAGAAACTGGTAAATTTTCAGGTTTTATACCCCGTTGCGCTAACAATTCACGGATACTTACATTATTTTGAATATGCTCTTTAGTTATCAAAACTTCACCATATAGGTTCTTGTCTTCAACATTATAGTTAGTTAACTCTGTTGCAAGATTCTTAGCCGCTATGGTGACCGTGGGCAGAAAATCCGCAAGCGGCCGATTTTCCTTAACGCCTAAACGTTTCTTCATATCAGTTGTACTGTATCCACCAAACAAAGCAGTATCACCTTTTGAGCGAATTCGCCCAAACCCCTTATCGTCAACACCCCGCTCGTAAATATTTTGCGACAACTGCTTTTCAGATTCTCTTAAACGATTTCGCGCTTCCGTCCGCTCTATAAACTGCATTCGCTCTTCAATTATCTCCTGCCTACGAGTTTGTACAGCAAAATAACACTGCGCAAAAGCCACCTCTTCCTTCTTTGGATCGCCATTTTGAGCAATCAAATAACAAGCATATCTTGTAAGCATAAAATCCTTAATCGGCCTGTTGGATCCACTTCCCAATTGAACCATTTTCGTGACCTCACGAAAATGGTCTGAAGGTAGAATTTCAGTGGTTTTGCAGCTTTCAATGGCTCGATTTATAGCAATTTCAAAGTTTTCCCACCGAACATAACCCAGTAACATCATTAGTTCTCTAGCGTACCAAAATTCTACCTGTTCATCTTCAATAGTTTGTACTATTGTGTCAAATTTCTCTTTTAGCGAAATAACCTTGTTTTTATCCAATTGCCTCATCTCAAGCGAAGTGTAGCACTTAGATACTACGTAAAAGAGTCTTTAAATTTTTGGTTGTGGCTTCTAATTGGTTAACTTTCCAGCTATACGTATTTTTGTAATTGTTACATTTTGAGAAAGTGCAGTTAGCATGGAATTTTTTCAATGACTTTTTTGAGAAATATTTGCAAGTTAACTAAAAACTCGACAAGTTCCTACTCGTCAACTTTTTGGAGCAAACTTCTCTTCCTTATCCCACTTAATTGGCTCTAAAAACACTGTGGTTTTCTTTTCCTTAAAGTGCTCTCTGTATTTTTGGTAAATATCAAGGGTAAAACAAATTTTGCCTACAATTGCCTCAAGCAGATCATCCAAGTTTAGATTGTACTTTTTACAGAGCACGTAGATATCTAAAAAGTCACGTGCTTTAAAACCCTTTCTTGTTTGCTAGTTTAGTCTCTAGAAGATCTGCTTTTTTAGCTGCGTTAAATAATTGTGTTAGAATTAACTGGATAAATCGTAGTTCTGCTTCAGGGGCTACCATGCTTTCATTTAATGTACTTTTTGCACAGCTGATTTTTTTGTTTTATAGTTTTCTTATTAGGGCATCGAGAAAACTTGTTTTGCCAACACCTTTTCCTCCAATTACTAATATACCTCCGACTCCACCATTTAGTATTTGTTCACATGTGATGTAGGCGTTATCTATCTCTTCTTTACGATCAAAAAATAGTTCTGGTTTGGTAACTTGTCCTAAATGGAAAAATTGATTTGCTATTCTGATTTCTTCGATTATTTTTTCTCGGTAGGCCATTTAAATCATAATTATTTAATTATGTTGTCCTATTTGTTAGTGTTGTTTTTATTGTAGATGTTGCAGAGAGTTTTTGCTCTGTATGCGTTTTATTTGCTCAACATAACTGTTGATTTGGGGGATTTATGTTTATTTTTACTCCCCTCTGTGTTAAAAGGTTGTTTGGTCTTCTTTTTTATATAATCTGTTTTACACAAAGGGATCTATGTTCTGGTGGATGTGCCACACTGCATGTGTATTTACCTGTTTGTTTTTATGTTATGGCATCATAGATGTTTGTGTGTTTCTTTTCTTTTCGGCATTCATTACTAGGGTCATGCCTGTTCGTATGGCTTCGTTTCTGCTTGCGTATATTCCTGTTATTTCTTTGTCGAATTCTTTTAGGAGGTTTGAGGGGATGTGTACTAGTATTCTTTTTGTGTGCTTTTCTGCCATTTTTTTCACTTTCTATCGCGCCTAAGTGTTTGTTTGTCGTATAGAACATTGTAGGTTGTGTTTTTTTAAATTAAAAAGTTTATTTCGTATAAAGAATTAGTGTAACTTTAGTATTACAATCTTGACTACACTATTTTTATAAACCTTAGGGTTTAACTATCTGATAGTTTGCGTTTTCATGGTGATTTGTGTCAAAGCTTATTTTACCCATAAGAGACCTATAAAACATATATTTAGATGCTTATCCGGCATACCACACAGACTAAAAAACATACTGTCACACTTCAAAAAGAAGGGCAACTCAACTATATAAAGTCGTTAACAACAAGAAAGTACCTTCGGCACAAATGAGCAACGATCAATTATATAAAGTCGTTAACAATAAAAAATAGATAAAAAAATAAGGTGTGTTGTGGAAACGAAGTTTTTAGTTTGCGGCAGAATTAATCGCGTTCTTTGTTGTTTTTGTTTTTCTTTGAGCGATAAAAGAGCAAAACCGCAACAACACCAACTACAGCTGCAACCCCAATGGCTAAAAGATAATATTGCCCACTCATAGTTTCCTCGACAAACACATCATCACCTACGCCATTTGTAGCGGTATTTGAAAAAATCCTCGCCTCATCAGCCTTATTAAAAGTGCCAACATTATATACGCCGCCACCTTTTGTAGCAGTATTGTCAAAAATATCGCCAACAGTCATAGTGAAAGTGCCCTCATTGTACACGCCTCCGCCTACACCAACAACTAACACCGAATTCGTGCAATTATTTTCACGAATATCGCCACCCATAATTGTAAACTCACCAGCATTATATACGCCACCACCTTTTGTAGCTGTGTTACCCGAAATTATAGCATACCTGCCATTCATTTCACCACCAGCCATAGTGAAAACGCCTTCGTTATACACCCCCCCACCTTTTGTAGCTGTGTTACCCGAAATTACGCCATCCCATAGTGTAAATGCACCGCCACGCTCAACATACACACCCCTACCATTATCACCTTCTGAATGAGACACAACAATGCCACCCCAAAGCGACAACTCCCCACCAGACTTAACAACAATAGTATCCACACCATCGCCCCCAATCAAATAAGCACCACCCGACACCAACCCAATAACCTTACCTGCAGGGATTTCAAGCGGTTTTTCTAATGTAATATTCCCTATATTGATTGTATACGCCTCGTTATCTGGAGCGGTATTGATGGCATTTCTAAGTTCAACCTCATTTACAGCCGTAGTATGAATTGTAAACCATAGTCCGTTAGCATTAGGGATAAACGGGAAGGCAACTATTGCTGTTATGAACAGTAAAGAAATAAGAGGTAAAGTCTTTTTACTATAAAAATAATACAAAATAGACTTAAATTTAACATTCATTTTCATATAAACTCACCATTTTTTTGTTTACAAAGTTATTTTGTAACTGTTCAGTCGTTTAAAGGTTTTTGAAATAGTGAGGTTATTGTTCCGTTTGTGATTCCTACAATAGTGGCATAAACTGATTTTTTCTGCTTAATAGATGTACCAATAATTGAAGCAATCCTGCCAAAATTCCTCGCACCCAAAACAGAACGAAAACCACCCGAAACCTTCTGCTTCACCTTAACACTTCGAATATCTCGCTCAGCCAAATTATTATCAAACGGCACCAAAAAATCAAAAGCAAACCGCAAAACCTCCACCCGATACAACCTAAACCGATCCAACAAACACCGCGCT
>Ga0209628_10000267_pt1 | contig 31038 bp, 26 predicted proteins | sample TergutCu122P4_FD_187285 | JGI IMG/M metagenome (GOLD analysis project Ga0209628, IMG submission 187285) | Cubitermes ugandensis P4 segment gut microbial communities from Kakamega Forest, Kenya - Cu122 P4 (SPAdes) (version 2) | ecosystem: Host-associated > Arthropoda: Insects > Digestive system...
TAACTTGCTAATTCCCACTGCATTATCTGCGGACTACTGCCGCCATTACGCCAAACCGCTCGTTGTATGCAGGCATTTTCTTATTCAATTTTTAATTTTAGCAAAGTAATAAGCCGAACCATCAACGGGTCTGCTATCAATTATTAATTCACTAGGAGAAACACTATACCAAGAACTCGAATAACCAGCCCGTATCTCTTGGTAATTACCTATTGAATATGAATGCTCTCCTTTTCCCTTCCAACCAGTATTGCCGTTTCCAGAAACTGTCAAAACTCCATTGGTTTTAAACTCATACACAATATTCCGTTTAGAATAATCTATTTCCTTCGACGGAGACATAAATCCTGATGTTTGTTCTTTCATAAGTTTCCATTTGCCGATAACACTCGTAATACTTGCTGGCAGTTCTTCAACTCTTAATACAACTTGGGCATCATCACTCAATTTATCTACTCTAACAGCAATATCCCATTCTAATGGTACTGTTATTTCATTCCGTCTTATTTTAACCTTCAATTCATATTCATTCAAAGATAATTGATGAATACTTGTTCCAAAGATGTCATAAATTCCAGACGAGGCAACACTACCTACCAACAACATAGATTGTTTAGAAAAATCAAAAGGATGATAATCTTTATCCATGTAGCATGAAACATATTGTTTCAATTCCTCATCGCTGTTAATAACTACCACTTTGCCATCGTTTTCACGATTAGTCCAATTACACATCGTTCCATACAATGAATAAATTTGAAGTTTAGGTTCTGTCGGGTTATCCACAGGAGGCTCCAATAATATATCTTTATTGCAGGCAGAAAAACTTCCTGTCAAAATTAGCAAAAATGCTATGAGTTTTAAAAATTTTGTCTTCATATTACTTTATTTTTTAAGTTATTACATTTCAATTTAACGTTCAATTTTCTGCTTTGTTGTCCCCACCGCACTGTCCTGCTTGCATACAACGTGGTGGCTTGGCGCAAGTTTTTTACAAAACAGCGTTAATTTAAAATGCAAAAATGCGAGAGCAAAAATAATGTACTATCTAATTCTTATTTAATTAATACATTGTAGTTTACCGTGGTGGGTTGGCTTTTGTAATACGCTACGGCAACCTCCTTGATGGCATTAATACGCTGCTTTTCCAAACTAACCGCATCGTTATACTGCTTCATCTCAAAATCCCATTGTTTTTTAACTTCAGCGCTTATTTTACTTTCAATAGATTTAAACAAAGCCTGCTGTTCCGGGTAGCATTTTGAAGATGGGTCAATCTGCGACAAAACTTCCAACGAACCGTCATAATCCATCGCCGCCGATTTTGCTTTTGCCTGTTGTATAAGTTCCGAACAACGCTGGTTTTGATATGCCTTATAAGTCTCAATAGCCTTATCTAAAATTTTGTCATGACAAGAGGTAACCTCATCGGGAATTGACATTAACAAACCGAAAGCCTGGTCATATTCCTGCATTTTGCTATGTGAATCCGCTTTTTTAATAATAGCATCGCAATTGGCTTCATAATAGGCAATGATCTTCTGTTTTCCCGTTTCAATAAAGGATAGAAACTCTTTATCGGAAACCGGTATTTGAGAGATGGCATTGGTAATGGCCATCTCTTTCGTTTTGCCGCTTCCTTTTAAAGATTTTGAAACAGAGGAAAACAACATGTTGTTGCTTATTTGTTTGATAAACAATGACAATTCTGCTGTTACAACGGTAATATTTTGCATTCCGCCCTCCACCACATTGGTTTCATAAATAGCAAATTTCGGGTAAATCACAAAATTTTGACTGTATCCCGATGCACTCAAGCCCGATTTCGTCGTAATTTGAATGATTTTGGACTCCAGTTTCGACAACTGAGAGGCGTCTAACCCATCTACATTTTCCGGCATAATTACCGACAAGGCAATTTTTCCTACCTCATTGCTTTGCGCTTTCGTTACTATTAAAACCAAAAAAAGAAGCCCCCAAAAAACAAATAACTTATTTATTTTCATATCATTATTATTTTATGGTAATATAAATGGTGTTTCCCTTAACATCTCTTGAGATGGCAATTCCCAGTTTTTGGAAGAACTTGTACATTTCGAGTCCAAATTTGTTAGGATTGTAATTATTGCCGGTAGACTGGTCCTTGAGCGGAATACGTACATCATCAAAAATCATTCTTACATCGGTAGTACCCTGTATGTGGTAATTGTTTTTAAATGCATTGTTTTCCATCCAAAGTTCAATCTGGTCGGACAACGGAAGTCCGTCGCTGCCTACTTCCGAAGACATTCTATAATCTGAACTGGGGCTAAAACTAATATCAATGATAATAGATTTTCCATTATTGACAATTTCGGTAAATTTTGCCTGCATCACGTTGAGAAAATCATCGATACAACTTTCTACTGCTTTTGAAGCCAGTTTGTTAAAATCTTCGGTATAAAAACGTCCGCTTTCACCTACTTTGTTTGCCAAGGAGTTTCCTGTGGAGATTTCATAACCGGTTAAAATCAGTTTTACAGAATTGCCCGATTGACTTTTATCCACAATCACTTCAGCCTGAACATACACATCTGCACCCGACATTTCTATAATTTGTGTTTTTATATCGGTTTGATTATCGGAAGTAAAAACATTATTGTCTTTTGCCGCTTTCAGTTTGGCAACAAAATCCACGGTAGTAAAACCACGGCTGTCAAAGCCTTCTTTAATTTTTGTAATAGCAATACGCTTATTTTCATCTTTTTCCAAAATGGTGCGTAGATCTTCACCCTCTTTTGTATAAGGAATTACCATGATTTTAGGTTGCACGGTAACCACCTGACCGCCGCTGTTTGTGGCGCTATTTTGCCCTAAAACGGGAAAAATAAAATAACTTTGCAACAGCAACACTGCTATTGCGATAATTTTTGCTTTATTCATTTTTATTAAATTTTTATTAATAACCAAATTTTCTAATTACGTTAAAGGTTTCCAAATCACGTCTTAATGCGGACAAATTTACTTTTACATCCACCGTGAGCATCTTTTGCCCACCCTTAACATTTACAACATTTCCTACCGGAATAGACGACATTATGAAAGTTTTATATCTATATCCATTATAAAAATCTTCGAAATATTTCTTATTCTTTCCTTTTTCTTCATTTTCATTGCTGCCGATGATGGGCAGTTTTTGCTTAGAATTGGGTAATCCTCTAAAAAACAACACATCAAACACTTTTTGTTCTGCATTTATCTTTGCTTTCTCTTCATCTTTACCGTATCCTATAGCACGAACCGTAACCGTTTGCTCATCCCCCGACACATAATTCACTTCAGAGGTTGAATAAACCGTTTTGCAACAAGGTAATAAAACTAAAAACAATAAAATTATGGGTAATAAATAGAATTTTCTTTTCATATTTATTTTGTAATTAGTTTACAGTGAATTTTTTCCGCAGCATTAAATCTGTCTAATATCTCTTTACCTCCTTTTACCACTTCACATTCGGAGAAATCCTCCCCTGCAATTTTCGTTACTTTCAACTCACCGATGGTCGTCGGGTATGGTTTTCCATTAAGCATTTCGATACGTTCCACAGAGATTTTATCCCCTTCTTTAAACCCAAAACTGCGTCCTCCTGCAAGTAACAGTGTGGCAGCCGCATCTTTTTTGGTAGTTAATATTTTAACAATGTTTGTAGTTAGCGGAAAAGTTTTACTGAAATACGCATTTAAAGCAGGTTCAACAGATTTTAAGGCTTCGTTCACGGCGGCTTCTTTCGACAGCATCAGCGGGCTTACGCTGGTTTGAAAACTTTCTGCTTCTGTAGTTTTGCCGGTTTCCACATCATTAACTTTCAGAGTAAAAGAGGCGCTTGCTTTATATCCGTTCACGCTTCCATCCGAATTTTTCATGGTGAAGATATTCATTTTGACAATATGACCCACAATGAGATAATGAGCGGCCAGTGCAACATCTTGTTGTACTGTATTTTTACTGTCTAAAAATGCTTCCGATTTTTGAAACTCCAACTCTGCCTTCACCTTATCGTAACTGGTTCTGTCCACCACGATAAAACGACGGGAGTTGGTAACTACCTGCACCACTTTTTCAGCAACCGATTTGTCAAAAGCGGAATGAACATCAGAGGAGAAAGCAGAAACGCCCACCACCTCTTTTTCGATACCTTGTGAGTAGCCGGACAGACTACCCACAAGACCGAATAACAATACAAAGATTATTTTTTTCATAATACTTTGTTTATTAGTAATTTTTGGATGATTTGATGGTTTCAATCAAATTATTTACCAATTTTAATTGCAGTTGTAATTCCGAACCGCTCACATCTAAAGCATCTGATGCATAAGTTACTGCTTTGGTTGCCGGCATTGCTTGCGTAGGAGACAAAGATTTGATTTCATCTTTAATTTTCTGCACCTTTTGGGCTTCTAATGCTACTTTTGCAGCTTGTTCGCCGATTGAAACTGCCAATTTCAGATAATCATCCAATTTGGCTTTTTCGGTAGTAATATCTACTTCGCCACCCCCGTTATCGGTAACGGTACGTTTGAAAGTTGACAGAAATTCATTGTTGGCTGTGGTTGTTTTCAGTAAAGCGGTTGCGGAAGTTGCCAACAAATCCACGGAAGAAACGCCGGTTGCGGCAGGTTGCCCCTGAGAAACAAGTTTTTCCATTTTTTTGGTTCTTTCAACGGCTTTTTTCGCTTTCATTTCCGTTTGAAGTTCTTGTCTTTCTGCTTTTAGTTCATCAGCAGTTTTTTGTGCAAAAGTACCTTGTACCAGTGCAAACATTAGTCCACCCATAAGGAGTGTTTTAAAAAATGATTTTTTTAACATAATAAAATTAATTTTTGGTTAAGCCTCCACTTACGGCTATCGGCAACTCCGTTTTTGTAAATTTTCGGCTGCAAAACAGATTTTTCCCAAGGGGATAAATAGCAGCGGCAGGTAGTTTATATAAAACTTTATATACTTTCGCTGTAAAAAAAGAGGGTGGGTAGGGATTACAGGAGGTGTGTGTGTGTGTGTGTGTGTGTGTGTGTGTGTGTGTTTACACGATTTTTCAAGAAAATCAAGGGGTTATGGCAAAAAATATCAACAAAAGAATGTGAATAAATGTTCATAAATAGATATTTTACTTGCATAAAATTTGTGGCGAAAATAGAATTTTTTTTTTTAGTTGGTCAGTAATGTGAAAAAAAATCAACAAACAAATAGAGAATAATTGGTTTGGTGTTGTTTATTTTGGAATTTCTATTATTTTTGCCGTGATCTTACAAGCGCTAAAAGATGATAAATCAAACCCAAGTATTAAACTATTTGTCTGAAAACAAACACAACATCAGCAAAAAATACCACTTAACAAAGTTGGGTATTTTTGGTTCCTTTGCTCGCAATGAGCAAACCCCGGAAAGTGATTTGGATTTGTTGGTTGAGTTTGAAGAAAACACCTCGAATTTAACAGATAAAAAAGAATACTTGCGAGAAGAAATACGAGCAGCATTTAACCTACAAGTAGATGTTTGCAGAGAAAAATACATTAAACCTATTTTTCGCCAACAAGTTTTATCCGATGCCATCTATGTATAATTTAAACAGAAGAGATTATTTTTCCATCCTGAATATGCTTGATTCCATTGAAAAAATCAAGCAATATTCTGCACCTTTTCCTTCTGCCGATGAATTTTACAATGCTACTCAAGCATTCGATGCAACTTTGATGAATTTTATTATTTTAGGCGAAATGATGGAACGGCTCTCCGACGAACTGGTAAATGCCACAGACAGTAAAATAAGTTGGTATAAAATAAAAGGGTTCAGAAATGTTCTTGCCCACGACTATTTTGGAGTAGATGCCGAAGAAGTTTGGCAAATTATTCACAACAGTTTACCGGAACTTGAAACACAATTGAAGAAGTTAACGATGTAACTCATTATGAAAAAATTAACCCTCTTTCTTTTTGTAGCCTTTCTGGCTACTATTTTGTCGCTTAACGCACAAAAACAGTATAAATATGAAACCGTTCCCAACGACCCGTTGAAAGCGCGTATTTACAAATTAGACAACGGCTTAACCGTTTATTTAACGCAATATCGGGAAGCGCCCCGTATTCAAACCTACATTGCAGTGAAAGTGGGAAGCAAAAACGACCCCGCAGAAACTACCGGCCTGGCGCATTATTTCGAGCATCTCATGTTTAAAGGTACTCCCGATTTTGGGACTACCAACTGGAGCACGGAAAAAGTGATGATTGCTAAAATTGAAGACCTGTTTGAGAAGTACCGTACCTTAACGGACGAAACCGAACGCACCGCTTTGTACAAAGTAATTGACAGTATCTCTTATGAAGCCAGCAAATTAGCAATTCCCAACGAATATGACAAAATGATGAAGCAAATCGGTTCGCAGGGTACAAATGCCGCCACTTCTAACGATTACACCATTTACATAGAAAATATTCCTTCCAATCAGTTGGAAAACTGGGCGCTTATTGAGGCAAACCGCTTCGATTATCCGGTGTTGCGCCTGTTTCACACAGAGTTAGAAACGGTGTATGAGGAGAAAAACATGTCGTTAACAAACGACAACCGCAAAGCCAGAGAAGCGCTTCTTGCCGGCTTGTTCCCCAATCATCCTTACGGACAGCAAACTACATTGGGAAGTACTGAGCATTTGAAAAATCCTTCCATGAAAAACATTCGCGAGTTTTATGATAAATATTATGTGGCTAATAATATGGCCATTGCAATGTCCGGAGATTTTGACTTTGATAACGCTATAGCAGTGATTGACAAATATTTCAGCAAATTAAGAAGCGCTAAAGTACCTGAGTTGGTTTATGCCGGTGAAAAACCTCTTACACAACCGGTTGTAAAAGAGGTAACCGGATTGGAAGCCGAATTTCTCAATTTGGCATATCGTGTAGATCTGCCCGCAAATGCTCCCGAAACGTATGTGTTAACTTTGCTTACCCGCATTTTATCAAATGGAAAAGCCGGATTGATTGATTTGAATCTGAATCAAAAACAGTTGGTCATGAGCGCAGGCGCAGGCGCTTACGTGCTATGCGACAACTCGGCTTTATTCCTTTACGGAAAACCGAAAGAGGGGCAAACCTTAGAGGAGGTACGCGACCTGTTATTGCAACAGGTTGATTTGTTGAAACAGGGAAAATTCAGCGAAAACCTTTTAACTGCTGCCATCAACAATATACGTCTGTCGGAAATGCGTCAGTTGGAGAGTAACGCCTCCCGCGCCAATATGATGTACAGCGCTTTTTTGAACAATATTCCATGGAAAGTAGCATCTCAATCTATTGCAAACTTTTCAAAAATTACAAAAAAAGATATCGTTGATTTCGCCAATAAATATTTCAAGAATAATTATGTGATTGTGTACAAACGACAAGGGAAACCCGAAGAGGTTGCCAAAGTGAACAAACCTCCCATCACTCCCATTTTTATCAATCGCGACGCCGAATCGAATTTTATGAAAGAGATTAAGGAAAGCAAAGTGGAGCACATCCAACCTGAGTTCATCGATTTTAAAAAAGATATGACCGTTATCCCCAATAAAAATTGTGATATTTATTATATTAAAAATGTGGAAAATGGTACATTTAATGTACAGTTTCGTTATAAAGTGGGAGAATTGAATGACCTGCGTTTAACTTTTGCTGCTGAGTATCTCCCATATTTGGGAACTGCAAAGATGAGCGCCGAAAAGATTCAGGAAGAGTTTTATAAATTAGCCTGCACTATGGATCTGTCGTGCAACGACGAATATACATTCCTGACTCTTAGCGGTTTGAGCGACAATTTTGAAAAAGCGCTTCAACTTACCATATCTGTAATGGAGGATGCACAACCCAATGCAGAAGCGCTGAAAAACTTAATTTCCGATGAATTAAAAGCAAGAAAAGATGCCAAAAGCAACCAGAATGCCGTTCAAAGTGCGCTTCGCAGTTACGGAGAATTTGGGCCCTCTTTGGCAAAACATCTTCTATCAGAAGACCAACTTCAAAAACTAACCCCTGAGGAATTGATAGGGTTGGTAAAAGATTTATTGAAGGAAAAACCGGAGATCTATTATTATGGAAACCTCTCTGCTGCTGAGTTTGATAAGATTTTATTAAAAGAGTACAAAATGCCCAAGAAATTTGCTGAACCGGCAACTCCCTGTATTTTTAACCGCCTTCCCGTACATGAAAATCAAGTCTATTTTGTACATTATGACGCCAAACAAGCCCGATTATTTACCTATTCGGATGGGGTTCCATTTGATATAAAAGAGTTGCCTGTGATAAATATGTATAATCAATATTTTGGCGGAAGTATGAATGCCATTGTTTTTCAGGAGATGCGCGAGAAACGCTCGCTGGCTTATACCGCACAATCACGTTATACTCCTGCAAATGAGTTAGATAAGATTAATTACAATTGGTCGTACATTGCTACCCAAAACGATAAAGTGGTAGATGCTTTCGAGGCTTTTAACGAACTGTTTAACGATATTCCCAAATCGGAAGCGGCTTTCAAATTGGCAAAAGAGGCTGCTTTACAAGCTATTGAAACCAACAGAACGCAAAAAACAGCCATCTTCGGTGCGTGGCGCAGCGCTCAAAAAATGGGAATTGATTATGATATTAATAAAGTATTGTATGAATCCTACAAAAACTTTACCATGGATGATGTGATTCATTTTAATCATAAATATATAAAAGACCGGAAGAAAGTATATATGATTGCCGCTAAGGAAAGTGATATGAATTTTGAGGAACTGAAAGAAAAATTTGGTCCTGTTAAAAAACTAACCTTAGAAGATATTTTTGGATATTAATGACTTATTCTGAAATTCTTACACATATCTTTCAATCTTTTCCCATGTATCATCGCATTGGAACTGCGGCGTACAAAGAAGGGCTGGAAAATATTGAACAACTTGCCGTAATGGCAGGAAATCCCGAAAAAAAATTTAAAGCCATTCACATTGCCGGAACAAATGGAAAAGGTTCCGTTGCTCATCTGTTGGCTTCCTATTTTCAAGAATTGGGCTGGAAAACCGGACTCTTTACTTCGCCGCATCTCATTGATTTTCGGGAGCGTATAAAAATCAACGGAAAAATGATTTCCGAACAAAAAGTGGTGAATTTTTTTGCCGAATATCAGGAAAAAATAGCAAAAATTGAACCCTCTTTTTTCGAAATGACCACTATTTTAGCCTTTGATGAATTTGCAAACGAAAAGGTTGACATTGCCATTATTGAAACCGGTTTGGGGGGCAGGTTGGATGCCACCAACATCCTCTCCCCTATCCTATCGGTAATTACCAATATCTCATTAGACCACACCAAGTTGCTGGGAAATACGTTGCCGGAAATTGCTTTTGAAAAAGCCGGCATCATCAAAGAGAACACCCCTGTGGTAATCGGTGAATATCATCCTGAGACATTCCCCGTTTTTAAAAAAACAGCCAAACAAAAAAATGCCCCGCTCTTCTTAGCCGAAGAGTACACCGGTGATCTACTGTTCGGAGGAATTTACCAACGAAAAAACATAGGTACGTTTTTGAAATGTGTGGATGTGATGCAGAAAGCAGAAAGCAGAAAGCAGAAAGAGAAAATTCCCCTTCGTCATTCCGAACGGAGTGAGGAATCTCAAAGTATACGAAAAACCGTTGATGGGGGGCACGCCGAGAGCAGAGAGGATAGTTTAAATTCCGCCATTCAAAACCTCTACCAAAACACTGGCTTCATGGGCAGATGGCAAACAATCTCTGAAAATCCGCTTACGATTTGCGACGTGGCGCACAACCCCGCCGGAATTGATTTGGTAATGAAACAACTACAAGCGTACCCTCATAACAGTTTGCATATTATTTTAGGTTTTGTAAATGATAAAGATATTGACAAAATTATTCCGTTATTGCCAAAAGATGCGACCTATTATGCCTGCCGGGCACAAGTGGAACGCGCCTTGCCGGCGGAAGAATTGTGTGAAAAACTTAATTCTGCCAAGTTAAATGTAGTAAAAGTCCCCAAAGTCATGGATGCTTACAATCATGCTAAAAACAACGCCAAAAAAAATGATCTAATTTTCATTGGGGGTAGTTTTTTTGTGGTGGGGGAATTTTTGCAAGATTTTGAAATATAGTTTTCAAAATAATATCCTACTTCTTTATTGACTGTTTATCAAAATTATATCTCTTCAACAAAGGTGGAGAGTATCCACCCTTTTTCACCGTTTGGGAGTTTTACCTCTCTCCATTCATTAAGTTTATCGGTAATTTCTACTTTCAATCCTGAGTGAATAACAAACAGATCAGAACTCTTTTCGGCCGGAGTACTTTTTACATTTACTACTTGTCCTATAATTATACCCTCATGATAGTGAATGTATCTTCCGGTTTCTTTTCTGGCAAAAATAAAAGTAAATATGGTAAAAAGTAAAGCAAGAATAACGACAACCATTAAAGTTGTTCGAATCCAATTAGTACGAATTACTAAAATTATAAGTATGCTAAGAGTAAATATGGCACAAAAAATAATACTAAAAATAGCCCATTGGTTTGCAGTGAAAAGTTGAGATATCGAATTCCATAATTTGACAATAAAAAACTCAGGCAAAACTTCAATTTTATCAATTAATTTTTCTTGAACAAAATTGATATTATGTATAATATCTTCATTATTAGCTGCTAATCTTTTCGCTCTTTCATACCATAATAATGCTTTTGCATTATCTCCACTTTTGTAATAGGCATTTCCGAGATTATAGTACAATGCAGAACTTTCAAATTGCAAATCAACTGCTTTCGTGTATAAAGCAACAGCATCCTCAAAATGATTTAACCGATAAGCCTCATTGGCCTGTTGCACATAAATATCAGCACTGTCTTGCATAGAATTTCCCCATAATGAGAAGGATGAAAATAAAAGAATGATAAAATAGAGTCCCGATTTAACAATTGTATTCATAATTTTTTTCAAAAATATTTTTATAGTAACGTAAATTTTTGCAAATATTACTTTGGTAGGTTTAAATAAATCGTGTTAATTCGCTTATAAAAAAAATAATGGCAAAAAACAAATATTATGTAGTTTGGCATGGTAGAATGTGCGGCGTTTTTGATAATTGGAACGATTGCAAAGCACAAGTTTACGAATTTGAAAATGCGAAGTATAAGTCTTTTGAAACGAAATCGGAAGCTGAGAAAGCTTATACGGATGGATATCGGAAATCTTCCTTTAACCATTTTAAGAATAATTCATCTATTTTTGGAAATTCAGATGACTCTCCTGTATTAAACAGTTTATCCGTAGATGCCGCCTGTAATATGGTAACAGGACAAATGGAATATAGAGGTGTTCATACCGGCAGTAAAGAATTATGGTTTGAACAAGGACCTTTCCCAAAAGCAAGCAACAATATTGGAGAATTTTTAGCCTTAGTTCATGCTTTAGCCTTATTAAAGCAAAAAAAAATTAACATCCCTATCTATTCCGATAGCATAACTGCAATTGCATGGGTACGTCAAAAAAAACACAAATCCATCGTGCTCCCTATAGAAGAAAATGAAGTAATTTTCGATTTATTAGCTCGTGCTGAATTTTGGTTGCAACACAATTCTTTTCAAACCCCTATAATTAAGTGGAATACAAAAAAATGGGGTGAAATACCGGCTGATTTCGGCAGAAAATGAATATTCTGAAAATCTTATTAAGGCCGGTAAGCAAAAACGATATCTTTGCAGCGTGATTAAAAAACAAGAGAAAACCCCCTTAAATAAAAATATTATATGAACACAAAAGAAAAAAAATCAATAACTTACGAATTTTCGGAAGAAAACCCTACCGTGGTTGAAGAGCCTTTATTTACCTATCCTGCATTGAATTTAGATTTATCCAAACGCTACACGTATGCAGATTATCTTACCTGGGTGGATAATGTGAGGCGAGAGCTCATTGACGGATATATTCATTTAATGTCAGCACCGGCGAGAATACATGCTCAAATCACCGCAGAATTATTCACTTTTATCAGTATTTTTATTAAAAAACGAAAAGGAAAGTGTAAAATTTATCATGCTCCGTTTGATGTACGTTTTCCTAAAGAAGGGAATACCGAAGATGAAAAGGTATATACCGTAGTACAGCCGGATATTTGTGTGGTTTGTGATTTTTCAAAATTGGATGATAGAGGTTGCATCGGCGCTCCGGATTTGATTGTAGAGGTTTTGTCTCCTTCAACCGCAAAAAAAGATTGGATAAAAAAATTTAATCTTTATGAAAAAGAAGGCGTTAGAGAATATTGGATTGTAGACCCCAAAGAAAAAGTTGTCAATCTGTTTTTGTTACAATCCGATGGTAAATTTGATGACGGGACGGTATATTTTTGCCACGAAAAAGCACCTGTACATATTTTCGACGGTTTGGAGATTGATTTGAAAGAGTTGTTTGAAGAGTAATCACTAACCACTAACCACTAATATCTGCTCCTTCAGCATTGCAATTTTGGTTTCCGCATCGGCTTGTTTTTTGCGCTCGTTGGCAACCACCTGCGCCGGAGCACCTGCCACAAACTTATCGTTCGACAGTTTGCTTAATACCGATTTCAAAAATCCTTCCGTGTATTTCAGTTCTTCGGTTAATCTCTTCAATTCATCTTCCACATTCACATTATCTGTCAACGGAATGCAGTATTCTATCTGATTTTCGATGAACGAAACTGTTCCGGCGGGTTTCTCCGGCACAAATTCAATAGGTTCTAAGTTGCAGAGTTTTTGGATGACGTTGAAATGCATAGATAAATTACCCCGCCCTTCGGGCGCAATGCTGCTTGCTGCTACTATATTCAGTTTCAGTGCTATTTTTTGCGGGATGCTCTTTTCGGCGCGGATTCTGCGAATTTGCTCAACAACGGCTAAGGTTTTTTCAAACCGGGTTAACAAAACTTCATCGGGAGTTTCATCAAATTTTGGCATTGGGGCGTACATGATCGTTTCCTTTTCGGCATGATTTTTCAGATTTTGCCACAGTTCTTCCGTAATAAACGGCATAAAAGGATGTAATAATCTCAAAATTTTGTCAAAAATTTCAACAATTTCTGTTAGTGATTTTGCATCTATGGGTTGTTGGTATGGTGGTTTTACAATTTCTAAGAAGGTGGAGCAGAAGTCGTCCCAAATCAATTTATAGATATTCATCAGGGCTTCGCTTAGACGATATTTGGTAAAATCATCATCTAATTGACGGGTAACCTGGTTTAAACGATTTTGAAACCATTCTACGGCGATTTGTGTATGCTCCGGTTGTGGAATCTCGGCGGCTATTTCCCAACCTTTTACCAAGCGGAAAGCGTTCCAAATTTTGTTGCTGAAATTTCTACCCTGTTCGCACAAGGCTTCATCAAACATGAGGTCATTTCCGGCTGGAGAACAGAGCAACATTCCCATTCGTACACCATCCGCACCATATTTTTCCATCAATTCTATGGGTTCCGGCGAATTTCCGAGAGATTTTGACATTTTTCGGCGCAATTTATCACGCACAATTCCCGTAAAATATACATCGCGGAACGGAATCTCCTTGCGCCACTCCAAACCTGCCATAATCATCCGTGCTACCCAAAAGAAGATAATCTCGGGAGCAGTTACCAATACCGCCGTTGGATAATAATATTTCATATCTTCATTATCCGGTTTGCGTATTCCGTCAAATACCGAAATAGGCCACAGCCAGGAAGAAAACCACGTATCCATCACATCCTCATCCTGCCTAACATCCTCAACTCTTAACTCATAACTCTTAACTCTTAACTTCTCAAACGCCTCCTCCTTTGTCTTCGCCACCACAAACTCCCCATTAGGCGCATAAAAAGCCGGAATTCTGTGTCCCCACCACAACTGGCGGCTTATACACCAATCTTTCACATTTTCCATCCAATGCGAGTAGGTATTTTTCAATTTTTCGGGAAAGAAGCGAATTGTGTCGTTCATCACGACCTCTAATGCGGGTTTTGCCAGCGCAGCCATATTGCAGAACCATTGTTGCGACAACTTCGGTTCAATCACTTCGTTTGTGCGTTCCGAAAAACCTATTTTATTAGTATAATCTTCAATTTTTACTAAATTTCCGGCGGCTTCCAACAAAGGAACGATCTGCTTACGCGCTTCAAACCGGTCTGTTCCAATCAAAATCTCCGCATTTTCATTCAAGGTTCCGTTATCATTAAAAATATTGATTGAAGGCAACTTGTGGGTAATCCCAATCTGGTAGTCGTTGATGTCGTGAGCGGGAGTAATTTTCAATGCGCCCGTACCAAATTCGCGTTCTACATATTCATCATAAATTAAAGGAATAGAACGATCTATTAACGGAACGAGGCAACGTTTTCCTTTTAGATGTTTAAAACGCTCATCTTCGGGGTGCATGCACACCGCCACATCGCCCAAAATAGTCTCAGGGCGCGTGGTTGCAATAGTAATATATTCATTATCAGTATTTTCAATTTTATATCGAATATAATAAAGTTTTGATTGAACTTCCTGATAGATTACCTCTTCATCGGAAACGGCGGTAAGCGCTTTCGGGTCCCAGTTTACCATACGTACCCCTTTGTAAATCAATCCTTTTTCATATAAGTCAATAAACACATCAATTACCGATTCCGACAAATCCTCGTCCATCGTAAATTTCGTGCGGTTCCAGTCGCACGAAGCGCCTAATTTTCTGAGTTGCTGCAAGATAATACCGCCATGTTTCTCTTTCCACTCCCAGGCATATTCTAAAAACTGTTCGCGGGTGAGCGTATTTTTATCAATTCCTTTTTCTTTAAGCACGCCCACCACTTTGGCTTCGGTAGCAATGGAGGCATGGTCGGTTCCGGGCACCCACAGAGCATTCAATCCCAGCATGCGGGCGCGACGAATCAGCACGTCCTGAATGGTATTGTTCAGCATGTGTCCCATGTGCAATACGCCGGTAACATTGGGCGGTGGAATGACAATGGTATAGGGAGGGCGTTCATCGGGAACAGAAGCAAAAAACTGATTCTCTTCCCAGAATTTATACCACTTATTTTCAATCTCTTTTGGGTCGTATTTTGATGAAATTTCCATTGTTAATCATTCTTTTAATTAAAATATAAAAAAATAAAAGATATTGAACACGTTAGATCCCAAATTCTTTTTTTAGGATATCCACATAATCCAGTTTTTCCCAGCCGAAGAAAGTTACTTTTTTGAATATTTTATTTGCTTTTTTATAAGTATTTTCTCCTTCATAAAATAGTTCTACTTCTTTTTCAAAGGGTTCTCTTCCAAAATGACCATAAGAAGCAGTAGGTTCAAAGATTGGATTTTTCAGTTGAAAACGTTGCACAATAGCATAAGGACGCATATCAAAAATAGATTCAATTTTTTTCGCAATTTCTCCGTCAGATAAGTTAATATGCGAAGTATTGTAAGTATTAACGTAAATTCCAACGGGCTTTGGCACACCTATGGCATACGCTACCTGTACTAATATTTCATCGCAAATTCCGGCAGCAACCATATTTTTGGCGATATGCCTTGCAGCATAAGCTGCTGATCTATCCACTTTTGAAGAATCTTTTCCTGAAAAAGCGCCGCCCCCGTGCGCCCCTTTTCCGCCATAGGTGTCCACAATAATTTTCCTTCCCGTTAATCCGGTATCGCCATGCGGCCCTCCTATTACAAATTTTCCTGTTGGATTCACGTGAAGTGTATAATTATGTTTAAAGAGTTCTTGAATTTTTGGCGTACACGTTGCCATTACTCTTGGAATTAATGTCTCCTGAATATCTTTCTTGATTTTTTCCAACATCACTTTTTCATCTACGTCAAAATCATCATGTTGAGTAGAAACTACAATGGCATCAATTCGTTCAGGCACGCCGGAATCGCTAAATTGTATAGTTACTTGTGATTTAGCATCCGGTCTTAAGTAGAGCATCTGGTTTCCCTCGTGTCGAATGGCAGCTAACTCTTGTAAAATGATGTGTGACAATTCGGACGATATAGGCATAAAGTTTTCCATATCTCGGCAAGCGTAACCAAACATCATCCCCTGATCGCCTGCCCCTTGCTCTTCTGCATGGGTACGTTCTACTCCCCGATTAATGTCTGTTGATTGGTTGTGAATAGTAGAAATAACTGCACACGATTTATAATCAAACTGATAATCACTTTTATCATATCCTATCTTTTTAATAACTCCACGGGCAACATCGTCAATGGGAACATAACCTTGTGTTTTTACTTCGCCGGCACAAAGAACTAACCCTGTGGTTACTAATGTTTCGCAAGCGACTTTGGAATTAGGATCACGCGCTAAAAAAGCATCTAATAATGCATCTGAAATTTGATCGCTTACTTTATCGGGATGACCTTCCGATACAGATTCTGAAGTAAATAGATAACTCATAATTTAATTTTTAATGATTAGTGGTTAATGATTAATGTATTTTAGTACTGAAAAACTATGGAAATGAAATGGTTTAGCATTTTTTTAGGAGTGGTTGCAATCATAACAAATCTTTCCACTGTTTTTCAGGGCGCAAAAATATATTTTTTAAAGAAAAATACTTTCTTTGCAGTAAAATTTATGACACTATAAGCCACAATACTTTTTAAATCTTTAAGAATGAGAATACAAAGGATTCACCCAATTTCTGCTTCAACAACACCTGGTGTTGATCTTTCTCTGATGGATAGTATTATTCCAAAATATAAAGAGAAAAAAGGAGGAATAATCACGCTTTTACAAGAAATTCAATCTATTTATACTTTTTTACCGAAAATAGTCTTACAGCGTGTGGAAAAAGAATTAAACTATTCGTTAAGTGAATTATATGCTGTTGCTACTTTCTATGCCCAATTTAAACTCACTCCTTCCGGAAAATATTCCATAAAAGTATGTAAAGGGACAGCCTGCCATGTTCAAAATGCCGGTATTATTATGAAAGCACTTTCCGACCATTTACAAATTAATGATGGAGAAACTACCGAAGACGGAAAATTTACACTGGAAGCTGTTTCCTGTTTGGGGTGCTGCTCTTTAGCACCCGCCATGATGATTGCTGATGAAACCTTTGGAAAACTTACCGAAGAAACTGCGGTTAAAGCTGTACTAAATTTTATATAAATAATTATGTATCCTATTATTGCCCCCTCCTTGCTCTCCTCTGATTTTGCGAACTTAGAGAAAGAGATAAAAATGCTCAACAAGTCAAAAGCAGATTGGATACATTTAGATATTATGGATGGTCATTTTGTGCCTAATATTACTTTTGGAATGCCGGTAATTCGCGCTATAAAAAAAGTTGCCCAAAAAGCATTAGATGCACATTTAATGATTGAAAAACCGGAACGCTATTTAACGGATTTTAAAAATGCCGGCGTTGATTGTTTATCAGTTCATTGGGAAGCCTGCACGCATTTACATCGCACCATCTGTCAAATTAAAGAGTTGGATATGCTGGCTGGCGTTGCTATAAATCCGCATACGCCGGTTTCTTTGTTGGAAGATATCATTAATGAGGTTGACTTCGTTGTCATAATGTCAGTAAACCCTGGATTTGGCGGACAACGCTTCATTCCAAATAGCATTAAACGGGTAAAAGAACTTAGGAAACTTATAGAAAAAAGTAAGTCAAATGCTATGATTGAAATTGACGGCGGCGTGGACTTAGATAATGCTCCTGTGTTAGTCAATTCAGGTGCAGATATTTTAGTAGCAGGAAATACTATTTTTTCTTCGGAAAATCCAATGGAAATAATAAAGCAATTAAAGGGTATACCATCTAAAAAACACATATTTTTTTAGTAAAAACTCGTCCTCTGAAAAAAAAAGTGATTTTTCTATTATTCTTCTTATATCTTTGCATCAAAAAATACCAAATGAGAAATTACAACATTTTAAAATTATTTTTAGTAGCCGCCTTAGGATTGACATTTGTTCTTTCTTCTTGCAAAGAAAAAGTGACAGAAACATTACAAGTATTGATCCAGAATAGGACAGATGGCGACATCACAGTAACCTTGTATCCAAAGAAAACCACTACATCAGGAGAATTATATCCCATGTGTGAAGGATGTGGAGGATATAAAAAAACTAAATTTACTTTAAAGCCCGAGAGGTATTATGATTGGGATGGGGTAATATACTATACAAGCGATTTGAATATGAAACCATATATATTGACTTCAATAGCATTTGATAGTATTTATATTAGTACTTCAAATCAAGATAAAGTGATAAAATTTACACATTCTACAGTGTATGGATATTCAGAAAATCCTTTTACCGAAAATTCCACATGGGAGTATTATCTATACGAATGGAGTAGAAAAACCAATTCCAGATCATTTCCAGAGAAAAATCATTGTTTTATTTTTATAATTTCCGAGGATAAAATTTTTATTGAATGAAAAGAAAGTAATCAAAAGAATTTTCTTCTAATAAATGTTGGGGAGTGCCTTGGTAAAAAAAACAGTTTTACTCCATATTATCATAAATCATCTCATGCACAATTAATCTTATTTTGCTTTTAGAAAGCAAATTGGGTTCCACATTAGGATACACGCGATTGGATAGAAAAATATAAATGAGATGTGCTGCAGGGTCGCACCAAAATACGGTTCCCGTAAATCCCTGATGCCCGAATGTTTTGGCGCTTGCCTGTTTTGGTAAAATATCCGCCGGCTTTTCCGCGCTTGGCGTATCAAACCCCAAGGCACGCCGTTTTGAACCGTTGCAACTATAAGAGGAGGTGAAGAGTTGTACCGTTTTTTCGGAAATATAACGCTTCCCGTTGTAAACCCCTTTGTTCATCAACATTTCGAGCAGAACATAAATATCGTGCGCCGTTGAAAAGAGGCCGGCATTGCCCGCAAAACCCCCAAATAATGCAGCGGTTTGGTCGTGAACATAGCCGCACACGACCTGTTTTCGAAACAAAGTATCGTTTTCTGTGGGTGCAATATGAGATAAATTAACTCCCTGCATGGCAGGATGAAAATAAGTATCTTTCAGATTCAAAGGCTTGTAAAACTCGGAAGAGAGATATTCTTCACAAGATTTGCGAGTAATATTTTCCACCATCTCCTTCAAGAAAAGAAAACCTAAATCGCTGTACAGGTATTTTTTAGGCTTCAATTCACTATCATAAATTATTTTTTTAATCGTATCTAAATATTCGTGGTTTAAAAATAGATTGTGTGCCACAGGAATGTTAAAAAGATCTGTTTTAGAAGAATTTAAGTAGAGAGCACGGACAGAATCAGAAGAGAAGTTTTTATAAAAAGGGATATATGGCTGTAAACCGGAAGTATGCGTGAGCAGTTCTTCAATTCGCAGCCCGCTTTTATTACTTCCCGCCAACCAGGGAACATACTGCCCGATAGTATCTTTTAAGGAAAACTTTTTTTCATCATACAATTTCATTAAAGCCAAAGTGGTCGCAAGCGGCTTGGTAAGAGAGGCCACATCGTAGATGGTGTGCATATCTACCCGATTTTTATCTTGCCCGTCGGTAGTACCATAATTTTTTACAAATAATGGTTTCCCGTTTTTGGATACCCAAATTTGACAACCGGGAAATATTTTTTCTTTGAGCCCTTTTTCAACAATATTATCTATGCTACTAAGGGTGCTTTTAGAAAATAAGGGTTTGAGGGTTGAAGTATCCAGCCTGCTTTCTGCCTTCTGCTTCCTGCTTTCTGCCTGATATTCCAAAACCGATACGGGCAATGAGCCTTCAAAAGGAACTTTTCCAAAAATGGCTTGCAGGGCGGCACGTGTACTGTTTTCCGTGCGTTGGTAGCCTACCATTACCGCATCGAATCTGTTCAGCGATTTGAACTGGGCCAGGGCATAAGGATTTCCAAACAGTGATAAAATCACTTTTTTGGTTTTTCCCAATTCATTTAAAAAAGCAACCGATTCTTGCGTAATGCCGTAGTTTTTTGCCGGCATTTGGTTTGTACTGAGGTAAGCCACAATAATTGGGTCATATTTTGATAATTTTGCTAAGGTTGCGGGTATATCTTCCTTTTTGATAGTTTTTTCAACCTTTATAAACGGTAACCCAAACTCCTGCCCTATTTTTCTTGCAAAACTCTCATTATCACTATCTCCAATCCATAAAAAACCTGTGTTTTCTTTTCCTGCCAAGGGGAGCAGCCTGTTTTCATTTTTTACTAATGTGAGTCCCTTTGCTTCAATCTGTTGAATTAATTCAAGAGTTTTTGCATCATTTAACTCTGCTATTACATTGCTGGTAATTAGCGGTTTAAAAGAGGGTAATCCCCATTTTTCCTTTAATTGTAATACTTTTAAACATTTTTCATCAATACTGCTTTCGGAAATTTCGCCGTTTTCAACTGCTTTTTTAATCAATGGGATAATTGCACTCAGTTCATTGGGAAGCAGTAATAGGTCAATACCGGCCTGGAGGCATTTAATTTCCGCATCCGCACCCGAAGGGTATGTTTTTCGCAGTCCCTCCATCTCCATACCATCTGTAATAATAATTCCGTTGAATCCCATTTCATTCCGGAGCAGATCGGTTACAATTTTAGGAGAGGTAGTGGCTATGGAACCCGAAGCATCGTCTAATGCAGGAATGTTCAAATGGGAAACCATAATCATTTCGCAGCCGTTTTCAATCATTTTTTGAAAAGGGTATAGTTCGGTTTTCCAAAGTTGCTGTTTTGTTTTCTTTATAATGGGTAACCCAAAGTGGGAATCGGTTTCTGTATCGCCATGACCGGGAAAATGTTTGGCACAGGCAATTACGCCGTTATCTTCCATTCCCCGCAGGTATTTCAATCCTTTTTCTACTACCTGCTCCCGATTTTCGCCAAATGAGCGACTGTTTATCACAGGATTTTTAGCATTATTATTCACATCTACGCAAGGGGCAAAATTGAGATTAATTCCCAGCAATTTACACTGTTTTGCCACTTTGGTTCCCATTTGGTAGATTAAAGTATCGTTTTCGGCAGACAGTGCGCCCAAGGTCATTTGTCGGGGAAAAGCGGGCGTACTGTCCAACCGCATGGCTACTCCCCACTCTGCATCCATAGCCACCAGCAAAGGAATTTTACTTACCGCCTGAATTTTGTTGGTTAAGTTAATCTCACGCACCGGACCTCCCTGAAAAAAACAGACACCTCCTGGTTGAAATTTTTCTATCTCTTTAATTTTTTGATTATTATACTGCACATCTTTATTAGAATGAATGCGAATAATCATAATCTGGGCAATTTTTTCTTCTAAGGTCATCTTTTGAAGTTGCTGCACCGCCCAACCGGTATTTGTATTAGGTACAACTTGCTGACCATCTGCATTGTTTACAAAATTAAATAAGAAAATAATAAAGAGATGCGTTGTAAACAGCAACCGAGATGTAAATGATCTGTACATAAACTACTAATATTTGCTACAAAAATAAACTTAAATGGTAAATTTTTTAAGCAGTGGCAAATGAATAATTTGAAACTGCTTTTTAGATGATGTAACCGCTCCACTCTGAATCAATTGACTTAAAGCCAAAGCTAAAGCAGGACGGGTAACTCCAAACATATCGGCTAACTCTTGCTGGGTATGCGGAATTGTAAAAGATTGGCTTTTACGGATATCATACTGCTCTAATAGATAGAATGCTAATTTATTTTTAATCGTACCAAATCTAAATTGTTTAATTTTATCAGCTAAAAAAACAGACTTGTCGGAAATTAATCTTAAGAAGGCATTAAGAAGTTTCTCATTTTTCTGAATCATATTTTTGAAATGAGCAGAGGAGATTCTGATAATTTTTACATTGGTTAGCGCTCTAATATCAACAGGTAAATAGTTATCGGTGGCAAACAAAAAAGAGGGCCCTAAGGGCATGGGCGCCTCAATTTCTTCAACCACTACAGTTCTCCCTAAACGATCTATCATCTCTCCGGAAACCTTACCTTCCACAAGAATAAAAAGATGCGTGTAACAATCATTCTGATAAGCAATATATTCACCCGTTTTAAAATTCACCAATTTATAGTTATCTTCTAATAAATCAGTAATTTCATTATTATTTAAGCCCTGAAATAAAGGGCAGGAAACTAAATTCATCATACGGTATTTAGGCTAAATCACCTATTTTTTTAGTTAATAATTGAATTTTTTTTTAAAATTTTTTGCAAATTTAAAAAAAATCTAGTTAGAATCACTTGGAGTGTCCGATATTGGTATAATTTTTGCAATGAAACCAGAAATTTTTAAATTTAACAGATTATGAAAAAATCAAAACTAACCCTAATCATTCTAGCCTTTTCTGTAATTTTATTTGGCTCGCTATTAGTTGCTTCCGCTGCAAAGAAATTATTACCTGATTCTATTTCTACAACACAGACGCTGTCTGACAAAAACCCCATGCAAAATTCGCCTGTTGATTTTACCTATGCAGCAGAGAGATCCGTAAACTCTGTAGTACATGTTAAAACAAAATATAAAGTATCTGTTTCTCAAGGATATAGCGATCCTTTCTTCGAATTCTTTTTCGGTAGACCCCAAAAACCCCGTCAAAATGAAGAACCTCAAGAACAACCAGGTGGCTCCGGCAGTGGTGTAATTTTGTCAGAAGACGGATACATCGTTACCAACAATCACGTAGTAGAAAACGCCTCTTCTATTGAGGTAACATTAAATGACAAGCGTTCATTCAAAGCAGATGTGATAGGAACAGATCCTTCTACCGATATTGCACTTCTAAAAATAAATGCCGATAACTTACCTTCTCTGCCATTTGGAAATTCTGACGAATTAAAAGTAGGGGAATGGGTACTGGCAGTTGGCAATCCGTTTAATCTAACTTCTACAGTTACAGCAGGAATCGTAAGTGCAAAGGCAAGAAATATTAATATTCTAAATGCAGACTTAAAAATTGAATCATTTATTCAGACCGATGCTGTGGTAAATCCGGGAAATAGTGGGGGAGCCCTCGTAAATATAAAAGGGGAATTAGTGGGAATAAACACCGCTATTGCTTCACAAACAGGTTCTTTTTTAGGATATTCATTTGCTGTTCCGGCGAGCATCGTGAGCAAAGTAGTGGCCGATATTAAAGAGTATGGCATTGTACAGCGCGCTATTCTTGGTATTCAAATGAGAGATATTAATGATGAATTTGCTAAAGAGAAGAAATTATCTACTTTGGAAGGTGTTTATGTAGTAACTGTAATTGATAAAGGAGCAGCAAAAATAGCGGGTATTAAGGAGGGAGACATTGTTACCGCCATTGAAGACGTAAAAGTAAAATCTATGGCTGAATTACAGGAACAAGTGGGGCGTTATCGTCCGGGAGACAAAATTCAGGTAACCATATTAAGAAATGATAAAGAAGAAAAATTTCAAGTTGAATTACGTAATCGCTCCGGAAATACAAGTGTTGTAAAAGCCGTAGATTTAACACAATTAGGTGCAAAATTTCAGCCTGTTAACGATAATATAAAATATAAGTTTGGCATTTCCGGTGGGTTAGAAGTAGTATCTGTTGATAAATCAGGACGTTTAGCCAAAGCAGGGGTGCAAAAAGGATATATCATCTTAAAAGCCAATAAAACCAATATTAATTCAGAAAGTAATTTAGAAGAAGTATATGATCAAATCAGGTCGGATAGTGATGAAGAGAAAGTGCTTCTACTAACCGGAATATACCCCAATGGACAAGTGGTGTATTACGCTGTGGACTTGAATCAATAAAAATGATAAGCTGATAATAAACTCTCACTTCCTCTCATTTAACTCTATCCATCGCATCATGTTGAGATCAATCTTATTTGAAATATCCTGATAGGTTTCTCCCCATTCTATAAGTTCCTGCGGGGTTCCGTTGCCACTGTTCATTTTTTCTAACAACATCTCTTTTTCTTTCTCTCCCTGTAAAATTTCTATTTCCAACTGTTCCAGTTCTTTACACTCTTTCCAGGTAAGTTTCTCCTCTGTCTCCTTTTCACTTTTTTTTGCTGCTTTTTGGCTTTTGATATCATTCTTATCCTTTTTCCTTTCCATTTTCTGTTGCTCTATTCTATACTCCGTATAATTACCATAAAAATCTTTTACTTTTCCATTACCTTCAAATACAAAAAGATGATCTACTAATTTGTTCATAAACCAGCGGTCGTGAGATACTACAAGAATACATCCCTGATAGTGCAGAAGAAAATCTTCCAACAGGTTCAAAGTATCTATATCAAAATCATTGGTAGGTTCATCAAGAATAAGAAAATTAGGATTTTTAAAAAGTGTAATTAATAAACTCAGCCTCCTTTTTTCACCGCCACTTAAATCATCATAATAGGTATATTGCTGTTCGTATTTGAATCCGAAATAGTTTAAAAATTGTGAAACTCCAACATAATTACCGTTTTCCAAACGAATCACTTCGGCATATTCCTTCACTAAATCAATAATACGTTTGTTACTTTTCACAGATAGGCCATCCTGAGCAAAATATCCGAATTGAATGGTTTGACCGGGTGTAATTTTTCCTGCATCCGGTAGAATCTCACCCACCAACAACTTTAGTAGTGTCGTTTTTCCCGTCCCGTTTTTACCCACTATTCCACACTTTTCCCCTTTTTTAAAAACGTAAGAAAAATCATCCAATATGAGTTTATCCGGATATGAAAAATCAATATTATTGATTTCTAAAATTTTATTTCCAAGACGTTCCGTACGTACATGAAATGAATCAGCCTGTTTCTCATTTTTTTGAACTGCTTTCTCTTTCAGATTATTTAAAGCATGAATCCGTGCCTTTGCTTTAGTTGTACGCGCACTGGGAGAAGTATGCGCCCATGCCAGTTCGGTGCGATACAACTGCTGAACCTTTTCCAATACAGTGGCTTCATTGGCCATACGTTCTTCTTTCTTCTCTAAAAAGTAACCATATTTGCCTTTGTAGTGGTAAAGTTGTTGATTATCCAGTTCAATAATAGTATTGCACACCCTGTCTAAAAAATATCGGTCATGAGTTACCATTAATAATGTGGTGTTTGAGGTGGACAGATACTCTTCTAACCATTCTATCATATCAATATCCAAATGATTCGTCGGCTCATCCAAAATTAACAAGTCGGTGTCAGCAATTAAAGCCTTTGCAAGTGCCGTTTTTTTGCGCTGCCCACCGGATAGTTCACCTATATTTTTAAAAATATCATCAATACCAAAACGGGAAAGTATCTCTTTAACTCTACTTTCCAAATCCCAGGCACTCAAACGTTCCATTTCGGATAAAGCTGCCTCAAGCCTTGCTAAGTGGGCATCTGATTCATCTTTTTTTACTAAAGCCAAAGAGGCTTCATATTCTTTGACTGCCCTGATTACGGGTGAATTGGAATTAAAAATCACATCCAATACCGAACAATCGTTCGTAATGATTTCCAATTGAGGCAAGTAAGATACCGTAACATCATTTCTCAAAATAACCTTTCCCGAATCCGGCGTATCCCACCCTGCAATAATATTAAGCAGTGAACTCTTTCCTGCTCCGTTTTTTGCAATTAATGCTATCTTTTGTCCCTTTTCAATACCAAAAGTAATGTTTTCGAAAAGAATCTTTTCGCCGTAAGATTTGGTAAGTTTTTCAATAATGAGATAATTCAAGAGAAATATTAATTGAGGGTCAAAATAGTCTTAGTGAAAAAAATTACTTTTTGTGCACCATTATCTTTATTTTGTATTCCAACTCTTTTACCTCCTCTTTAGCAGCTTCTATCTTTTTTGTAAACTCAGCTTTTAATAGATCGGCATTTTTAGAATTGGAAAAGAATCCTAAATTATTTTCCCACAATGCAATATCATCTTTCAATTGTTGTAATTTATTGCTTAAGAATCTGCGTTCTTTATCTAAAATCTGGTTGGCATTAGGGTTATTTAAGATAGTTTCCACTTTTGATTTGAAATTACTGCGTTTCACATCCTCCATAGTAATCTTCAACTCATCGAAACGTTTATTGACGGCTTCTCTAAATTTGTTGTAAATTTTATCCTTATCTTTACGCGGCACGTGTCCCAACTCCATAAATTCGCGCTGATAGGCTTTCATGACCTCTAAATTTTCGTTTTTATTATCCGTAAAAACATGCTCCTCGATTTTTTTAATCAATTCCTCTTTCTTTTGAAGATTTTCTACTTCAAAACTTTGGGCATTTGAGAAATAATTTGTTTTATTTTCAAAAAATTTATCGCAGGCATTACGGAAACGTTTCCAAACGGCTTCCGAATTTTTTCGTGCGGTAGCGCCTATCTGTTTCCATTCATTTTGAAGTTTAATAATCTCTTCGGTAGCCTTTTTCCAATCTGTTCTCAAAGCGATGGCTTCCGCCTGAATGGCTAAGGTAAGTTTTTGATTATAATTTTGAAGTTGTTCGCTTTTAATCTGTTGCAAATATTCTTTTTTGGTTGTAAAAAATTTATCTAAAGAATTTTTAAAGCGCAACCATATCTCTTCATTCAACTTTGCCGGTGCAGGCCCCAATGTTTTCCAAACTTTGAGCAACTCCGTCAGTTTATCACTTATCGTGTTGTGTTCTTTAAGGGTTTTGGCTTCCGATGCAACTAACTCTTCGGCTTGTTCGCAAATCACTACTTTTGCATTGTAGTTGCTTTGCTGCTCTTCCAACAATGAATCGTAATGTGCTCTTCGCCTTTGATTTAATTGATTGGAAGCATTTCTGAAGCGTTCCCAAACTTCCTCTTTTTTGTCATCCGGCACAGGGCCTATTTCACGCCATTTTTCATGCAGGAGTTGTAATGATTTGAACGATTTTCCAATAGATTCCTGTAAAAGCAACTCTTCGGCCTGCTCGCACAGTTTAATTTTTTGTTCTAAATTTTTCCGTAAGTCTAAAGAACGTAACTCTTTGTTAATACGAAGAATATCAAAAAATTTCTCAATATAAAAGTGGTAATGCTGCCACAAATTGGCGGATTCGTTTTGAGGTACCGGGCCAATCTCGCGCCACTTTTCCTGAAACTCTTTAAACTTATCGTTTAATATTTTTAAATTGGTTTCTGTTTCTACCAACTCTTTTAATCCTTGAATAACTTGCTGTTTCTCTTCTAAATTTTTCTGTTTCTCAGCCTCTAAATTCTCAAGAAATCTTGTTTTATTATCTTTATATATTTTTAATGCCTCATTAAATTGAGTTTCCCATTCGGAAGGGGTATATTCGAACTCATCCTTATTTCCCCCTTCTTCAATAAATTTATCTAACGCTTCTTTTTTAAATCGGTCAATGTAATTCAAAATAGAAGTTTTAAGAATACCCACCCGCCGTTTTATATGATTAATATCTTCATAATGAACCACTTCTTGTAATTTCTCAACTAACTGTTCAAATGAGAGATGGAGGTATTCCTTTTCAATCTCTTCGACGGATTCGGGTTCTTTCTCGTTTTCATCTTCGGTATCCTCATCTGTTAAGGTTTCGTTGTTAGCAATCTCATCAAGCAAATCTTCAGCAACAGCGGGAGTTTCTGCAGTTGCAGGTTCAGGCTCTACTTCCACCTTTTCTGTTTTTTTCTTTCTGCTTTTTACAACCGGAGTTTCGCTGACTGGTGCTTCTTCCGTTTTTTCTGTTTTTTTCTTTTTTCTTTCTGTTTTTGGCTTTTCAATTACATCAGTTTCAGTAGATGACAATTCCGTTTTTCTTTTTTTTCTTTCAATTTTCGGTTTTTCAGCAACGTCACTTTCAATAGACGACGATTTTGCCTTCTGCTTTCTGCTTTCTGCTTTCTGCTTTTTCACAGCAGTAGTGGGAAGTTCTGTTTCCGCATGGGGTTGGGCTTCTTCGGAAGCGCCGGCGTTCACCACCTGATTTTGCAATAGCTCATCTTCCGGGTGATTGGGGTTTTTTCTGGGCATAACAATTTAAAATTAAAATTCAAAAGTTAACAATATTATTAATAATAAATAAGGGGGCAAATATATAATTTTTAAAGAATCTCGTTAGATTTTCTATAAAATTGCTATAAACAAGAATTTATAACGCTCTCTTACGCAATAATTCTTGTTCCGCAGTTTGGATTTCCCAACTGTCCGGCTTCGGTAATGATACATTCTTTGCCGCCATATTCAATGAAGAAGATAGCAGCGCGTATTTTGGGCGCCATAGAACCTTCCGTGAACTGCCCTTCGGCTAAGTATTTTTTTGCTTCGGCAACCGTAAGTGTATCTATGGCTTGCTGGTTCTCTTTTCTAAAATTGATATATACTTTGGGAACGTCGGTTAAAATATAAAACTCGTCGGCTTTCATTTCCAATGCGGCCAGAGCAGATGCCAGGTCTTTGTCAATTACGGCTTCCATCCCTTTGCTACCGGTTTCGTTGCGTACCACGGGGATACCGCCGCCGCCGCAGGTAATTACTACATACCCGGAAGTTGCCAAGCGTTGCACCACATCAATGTTGCTAATATGTTTGGGAACAGGAGAAGCCACTACTTTTCGCCAGCCGTTCCCTTTAGGATCTTCCACATACTTGGCGCCGGTTTCTGCTGAAAATTTGTCGGCTTGCTCTTTGGTGTAGTAGGGGCCCACCGGTTTAGTAGGTTTTTGGAATGCGGGGTCATCTTCATCAACCACCACCTGAGTTACTAATGTAATCACATGTTTCCGGATATTCTCCTTGTAGAAGATGTTGCGAAAAGCCAGTTCAATCATGTATCCGATAGAACCTTGCGTTTCCGCCACACAAACATCCATGGGCATGGGCTCAATTTCGTATAATTTGGCGCCGGCATCGTGCTGCAACATCACATTGCCCACTTGCGGTCCGTTTCCGTGACCGATAACTAAGTCGCAATCCTGCTCATACAGACGATGTAACGACTTGCAGGTATCCATCACATTTTGGAGTTGCTCCTGATAGGTTCCCTTTTGACCGCTTCTCAGAATAGCATTTCCGCCAAAAGCAACCATAACTAATTTTCTTCTTTGGGTGTAAATCATAGTAGTAGTGGTTAATGATTAATGATTAGTGTTTAATGATTATTCAATTAATAAAGGAGCAAAAATAGTAAATTTTTGTAGTTACTAACTCTTTTTTCCTATTGGAAATATAGTGGGAAGAGAACAAATGAATTCCTCCAAGTCATCATTTTCAGAGAGATGGAGTTTCTTTTTCAGACGGTATTTTTGAGAGGTTACTGTTTTATATTCCACGTTCATAACATTTGCCAAATCTTTGTTATTCAGCCTCATAGAAATATACGCACAATATTTTAAATCAGTGCTGCTTAAATGATTTGGGGCTGCATGCTGTTGCAGTAACTGGTAAAATTGAGAATCTATTTCACGAAAAAGTTTGGTGTATTCGTTAATCAGCATGGTTTGTTTCTGCTCTTTACGTAGGGCTCTTCCCAATTCCTCTTTTGTCATATCTTTTATTCTATCAATGAGGTGGTCTTTACGATTCATTTCATTAGTATTAATAATCAAATCCTCCGTTAATTTGACATTTTTTTCCAGAGCTTGTTTGGTCAGCATATCAGCCTTCTCTTTTTCCAACCGGTTGATTTTTTTCTTTCTATTGAACAGTAATAGCAATAATGAGAGTACGGCAGTAATCACAATGGCCATAACTCCTGTAATGATATTTGCGGTTCGCTGCATTCGTATTTGCTGTTTCTGTATTTCCAATTCAATTTTAACCTCACCCAATTGCTGTTGTTCGTGCAGCGCCGTACTCTCATACTGATATTCATACTTCATACTCTGCTGCAATGCTTCGGCTGCCTGTTTATATTGTTTGTTTTCATAATATAGGGAAGATAAATCTTTATAAGTGGCCGAAAGAAGATTCGGTTGAATCGTTTCATCTATTTTAATTTTTTGATGCATAAGTTGGATGGCTTCGTCGTAATTCTCTCTATATTTCATATATAATATTTCAACAGTGAGAAATATGTATTGGGTATTAAAATTGTTTTTTGCCATCTCCTTTAATATCTCTCTGTGGGTATCTATTTTTTTTATGTATTGAGGATTTGAAATCAGCGGTTCCACTGCGATCAAAGCGCCAACCGCAGTTCCGTAATCGGAAGTTTGAATTTTATTCAGGTTTTCAGAGATAAAATTTTCCAACGCTTCAAATTCCATGGCAAGTAAATTTTTATCATTGGGAAAATGAAGTTTGTCGTAAAGCAGTTTGGCGCTCATAGCACTACATAGATAATTTTTATCTCCCGACTTTTTAGCAGCATCCTGCGCTAAATCAAGATATTTCTTAGCACTGTCCGCATTGGACAAATAACATCTTAAATGCATATAGTAATACGACCGATACAGTACCCGATACTTCTTTACTGATTTTTCCGGTAATTGCTTCGCAAGAGCGGATGACTTGAGAAGATCCCCACAATCATATTCAGGGTAGTTTATTTTGTATTTCGTCTCTCCGATATAAACATATCCCAGCGCCTGCAGTTCAAGATTTGAAGTTTTTTTGATAGCCATATAAATGCTGTCTATAATTTTATAGGCAAGGGTAATTTTTCTCGGATAACTATTTAAACAATACACAAGTTCCTGATTATACACGTAAATCATATATTCACTCTCTTTTTCATGCGAGGCAAGTTTGCGCGCCCGGTTGAGCATCAGCATTGCCGTTGCGCTGTCTCCCTGATACATATACAATTTTGAAAGGCGCGCCAAAGGGTCAATACGTTCTGCATCTTTGGTGGCAGGATTTTCTACAATACCTTGCAGGGAATCTATCTGTATCTCTTCATAACACTGAGCATTGACACAACACGTTACGGTAATAAAGAAAAATATCAATAGATAAATTTTCATCGTAGTATTTTTTGCAAAATAAATATGTTTTTCTACAAAAAAAAAAAAAAATCAAACTAAAAGCAGAAAAAAATTAAATAAATTACATATATAATTTATTACTAATAATTTATCAATATAAATGCAGAATACTAGTATAGAAAAATTTCAATTTCTATGCCA
>Ga0209628_10000268_pt1 | contig 31037 bp, 22 predicted proteins | sample TergutCu122P4_FD_187285 | JGI IMG/M metagenome (GOLD analysis project Ga0209628, IMG submission 187285) | Cubitermes ugandensis P4 segment gut microbial communities from Kakamega Forest, Kenya - Cu122 P4 (SPAdes) (version 2) | ecosystem: Host-associated > Arthropoda: Insects > Digestive system...
GAAAGAGATTACGCCTATGCAGCCTCTTTCTACGCATTCAGTATTTGGATAGGTTTCGGGGTGTTTGCTTTAATTGCGTGGTTAGAAAAATGGAAAAACGAAAAGGGAAAAATAGCCGCTTCTATTTTAATCACATTGATTTGCATTGGATTAGTACCCGTTATCATGGCTAAAGAAAACTGGGACGACCACGACCGCTCGAACCGCTATACCGCATTAGCCTTTGCTAAAGCCTACTTGGATTCTTGTGAACCCAACGCTATTTTCTTTACCATGGGCGATAATGAAACCTTCCCCTTGTGGTATGCCCAGGAAGTGGAAGGCTACAGAACCGATGTGCGCGTGTGCAACTTAAGCCTCTTAAACGGAAGCTGGTATGTGGACCAAATGAAACGCAAAGCCTATAATTCGGAACCACTCCCCATATCTATGGTTTGGGAGCAATATAAAGAAGGAACTCGAGAACAACTATATTTGAATGCTGCCGGAAGTCAGTTTGTTAACCTTAAAGACGTAATTGAATATATTAAAGAGCCAAGGTTTGATGGGAAAAGAGTTATTTTGCTATTGCCTGCAGAACAAGGATATAGGTCTGACGGCGCGGGTATTCCGGCAAGTTTTTCAATTCCCGTGGATAAAGAAAAAGTATTGGAAAACGGTACGGTTCGTCCGGAAGATGCTGCCTTAATTGTGGATAGAATAACTTGGAACAGAGATACCAAAGGCGTGAATACCATCATACGCAGTCAACTGATTATGTTAGATATTTTAGCTAATTTCAACTGGGACAGACCGATATATTTCTCTAAATCTTCCGGTCCGGAGGCATATTTTGGGCTAGAAGACTACTTTGAACTCAGCGGTATGGCGTATCGTTTTGTGCCCATAAAATCAAAAGGCGGAAGATTGGATTTTGCAGGTAGGGTAAATACGACTACACTGCCCGACAAATTAATCAACCTGTTCCCGAACCACGCTCGGGTGGATGTGGTGAATAATCCCGAAAGAGAGCAAAAACCGGTTTATCCATTCCTTTGGGGCGGAGTAAACGACAAACGTGTTTATATTCCGGACGAAACAGCAAGAATGTATGGAACGATGAAATCTATTTATATTCTTACTGCCAATCAATTAATTGAAGATGGAAAGATGGAACAAGCAGAACAAGTGCTCGACAAACTCAGCGAAATTTTCATTCCTGAAATAACTCCATACATGATTGTAGGAAATTACAACCATACCCTTTTCTCCATTTTACATATTGATGCTTATTTAAAAATTGAAACAGAAACAGCTAATGCTAAGGCGATTGATATGATTTCTACAATGTTGGATGAATTTAAAGTAACTTTCGATTGGTTTAACTCTTGCGATTCCCGTACTTTAACCATACAAGCAGAAAACATTAATTACTGTATCAGGCATCTTACTACCCTAAACAGTATTCTTACCGACGAACATCGCCTATTGTTAAAAGATAAATTAGAACAATTGAAATTGGCCAAAATTTTGACCTTCCATGCCTCTCAAATAAGTTCAGAAATAGATGGTTACATTAAAAAAGGAGGAGAAGCCCAACGACAATTGGTGGAATCATTAACAGAATTAGTGCGCTTAAACGAGGTGGCTGCTTTGATTTCGGACAAAGCATTAGAGGATAATATCACCCATATTATAGAATCAAAAATTGATATGATCTCTGCCGTTGACCCGCAAGGGGGTAGAATGTTCAGAAATTATTTCTTGCCGGAGAAAAATGTGGAGTAGGAACGGATAGGGCGAAAATTATTTAGGTAATTAGGTTTGTTTTTTCTGCGTAACTCGTTACTACTAAGGTGTTTATATGTTTTATTAGGTGAAAATTAGGTATTTTTTTCTCAAAAAATCACTTCCCCCCCTTGACAAACGCCTTTTCTTTGTGTATATTTGCCGCCAATATCAGGGCAGAGACTTTTTATATTCCGTATTACACTTTCTTTCACCAAAATAAAACTTTAACCAACTAAATTTCAATGTTATGAAAAAACAAACACTCCAAACAAAGCCGGATACATTTGAAACTGTATTGGCATCATTGAAAGAAACTAATCTTATTCTTTCAGAAAAATTTGCCGAAACAAACAAAATTTTATCAGAAAAATTCTTTGAAACAGATAGAATTTTATCAGAAAAATTAAGTAAAACTGAAAAATTGATTCATGAAAATTCCTCCAATGCAGAAGAGAGATTCCAAAAACTTGAACTTTTAAAAGATATGGTCTGGGAACAAATTTGGGAGACCCAAAAAATTGTTAAGGAAAACAGCAGGCAAATTGGCGGAATGGGAAACTCTAACGGCGATGTGGCGGAAACTTACTTTAGAAATAGTTTTACTAAAAGTATGTACTACGCAGGACAAGATTTTGACCATATTGATGCGCCGCTTAAAAGAAAAAACAGAAAATTAAACCTTCAGGCTGAATACGACATCGTGATGTATAATGGCACTTCTGTGGCTATTATTGAAATAAAATACAAAGTTGACAAAGATGATGTAGAGCGTACATTAGAAAAAGTGGATGTTTTCAAAAAACTATTTCCTCAATATCAAAGTTATGATATTTATCTCGGTTTGGCAGGGCTTTCCATAGAGGCAAGTGCAGAAAAGGAAGCTATACAACATGGGGTAGGCATTATCAAACAAGTAGGTGATACCGTGGTGATTAACGATGCACATTTGAAGGTGTATTGAGGGTTTTACAAAGCAATCAAATCAAAGAATGTATCATCTTCTATCTTGTTAATCAAGATTGACACTGGATTTTGTGATATATTCTTAAAATTAAATCGTTTTGAAATAGTGAGTACATATTTTTTTTTGGCAATTAATTGTAACTTAATAATTGGCCAATTTGCTGCATTTACATCTGGAACTAAAATAAGGGTATGCTTTGAAAAATCTATTGGAGGATGATAAGAATATCCATCCTTACATTCCAAATATTCTTCTAATTGTTCACTCCTGTTAATAATCTTGACTCTGGTGTAAGGTTGTAACATATAGAACCACCGACAATCTGTGTCGTCTAATGAATAATGCTCATAAGGAACATCTATCGGATAAACGACCTCCTGTTCGGTTATTGTTCTGTTTAACTTAACTTTAGCTTCACCCCCTATTTTATCAATTATCAATATTTTTACCCATTCTTTTCCCTCACAGGTGTCATTTAGTGTAAGGGTAATATCCAAACTGTATTTATCTAATGAATTTTGTGTGAGTTGTTTCACCAAAACTTCAAAAACCTCGTTATAACATATTCCACTTGCCAACAAAAGGGTATGTTTCTCAAAATCAACTTCAGGGTAACTGCCTGATGAACAAGTTATATATTGCTCCATGTCTGTTTCACTGTTTATAACCACAACTTTATTGTTGTACGGAAGGTTCATCCACCGGCATTCTGTTCCATCTAAAGAATACTCAGTAAAAGTTATCTTTTTGGGGAAATCCGGGGCAGGATGTTTTGTGTCTGCTTTTTTGCACGAAAAAAAAACTCCTGCCACCAAGAGCAGAAGCAAAAAACTTATGAATAATCTCTTTTTCATCTGAATATAAAATTTTAACGGGTGAATACAATTAATTTTCTACAATTTTAAATTGCACAATAGAATGACTAACTATTTTGTCAATTAAAATAGAAGCTTGCCATTTGCTCGAGTTTATTATATTCGTTCTTGTTATATAAACTTCCATTTTATACTTCTGTTTTTCTATTTGTTGAAAACTTACACTATCAACATGTTTTTCAAAATTTTGCCCGCCCCACGAATATACAAGGATTAGTGTCTGTTTTAAAAAATCAATTTTCGGATAATTTGCCGGATATGAACAATTAAAAAATTGTTTCAGTTTTTCATCAGAGTTAATAATACTATATTGATAGGGATAAGTAGTACCAAAATTCCAATCACAAGAGGAACCTTCCAAAGAATAAACCTTATAAGGAATATCTATTGGATAAACAACTTCCTTTTCATTAGTAGTTATGTTTAATTTAACTTTGCTGTTTTTGTTCAATTTTTCTACAATAAAGGCAGCTGCCCAAGTGTTTTTATCTGCATTTTCGTATAAAGTAACTTCAAGTTCCATACTCAATTTTTCTGAAGAATGTTGCGTTAATTTTTGGGCAGAAACTCCAACAACCCCTTTTGGGCATCCCCCGCTTGCCAACAAAAGGGTATGTTTGCTAAAATCAACTTCAGGATAACTGCCTGTGGAACAATTTATATATTCTTTCATTTCTGCCTGGCTGTTTATAACCACCACTTTTTCATTGTTTGGAAGGTTAACCCACCGGCATTCTGTTCCATTCAACAAATACTCAGTAAAAACAATATCTTGTGGAAAAGTGCCGATAGGATTATCAACAGGCTTATCCGAGTGTTTTGGCTCGTTTTTTTTACACGAAAAAATAACCCCTGCAACCCCGAGCAGAAGCAAAAAAATTATGAATAGATTTTTTTTCATAAATAATGTTTTATGTGGATGACAATATGTTTTCTGATTTTCATGGCGAAATAACAACATTTTCCTTATTTTTTAACAAACTTTCCAACAACAATATTTGAGATTTTAACAAAGTAAACTCCTCGAGCTAAATGAGCAATCTCAACTCCCGTAATATTCGAGTAATTTGTCTTGCGAGCAACTAATTTTCCATTTATGTCAATGATATCAATATTTTGACCAATAAACACGTCTTCAATAAACAGTTTGTCGTTAGCCGGATTGGGATAGATAGAAGCTTTCTGATTATATTTAACTATGTAATCATACTTTGCTAAAGTTGCAATACAAGCAAGATTTACTTTAACAAACACTTCAACTTGCTCTGTACTATTAACTCCGAAACCAATAGTATCAGCAGGCATGTGATAGGAAGGATTTTTTTTATAATCATATTCAATGGAAGTTATTCCAAAGTAGCCATTATTGATAAAAGACCTGTGATCGCTACTACTTACATAGTTATTACAGGTAAAAGGTATTTTTGGAAAATAAGTGTTACTCACATAATAACAATAATTAGCTAAATCATTGGGTGCATTCGGGGCACTAAAATTAATTTTAATCTCTGCTCCGGGTTCAAGATATCCAATCATGTCCAAATTAAAATATCCAACAATATTCATGCTTTGTGCCCTACAGCGAGTAGCATAAGCATAACTACCGTACAAACCTATTTCTTCTGCAGAAAAACAACAATAGATGATAGAACGTTCAAATTTATATTGACTTAAAATTCGGGCAATTTCTAATATTCCGGAAGTTCCACTGGCATTATCGTCTGCTCCCGGGCAATTGTCCCAACTCAATCGAGAATCAGAATCATAGTGTGCACCACAAACAATATACTCATTAGGATATTTTGTTCCGCGTTGAATAGCAATAATATTTGCAGAAGAAGTGTCGGGTGCTCCCATCCAATTTCCTGCTGTTGAAAAATATTGAACTTCAACATCCAAACCCATGGTTTCAAATTTTGATTTAATCCATTCTTGTGCTTCAAAGGCTTGAGGTTTAAAGTAAGCACGTGTTCCATAATCTTGCAAATGTTGTATTTTATCCATGATACTGCTGATACTTACTTTCTCAATCAAAGATTGAACTTTCGGATCTATTTCAGTAATTACAGGAAAATCGCTACCGGATTTAGGAAATTTTGCTTCTATATTTCTCACCATTATCATCCCGTCTTTTTTTGCAGGCACAAATCCGTCTGACAAGTATTTCATTATCAAAAATTCTTTTCCAAAATAAAGTATTTTTGCACTGTTAGTGATTCTTGTAAGATAATCTTCTGTGAAACTGTCAAAACAATATACAATAGCATAAGGGCGGTTATTCTCAAAAGCAGAATCGTCAAGAACAAGGGCACCGGCATAAGTAAGTTTTTCGGTAGTGGCAAGAACATAATCATCACAATAATGATGAATTTTCAACTTTTTATTATTGAACAAAGTTTCCAAATTATTGGTTTCAGTAAGAGGTATTAAAACAAATTTCCCCGCGAATGAAACTAAAAAAACAAGTAACATGCTAAACGTAAGTAATAATTGTTTTTTCATAGTTCTTAATTATGGTTAATAATGAGTTGATTTGGTTTAATGTTGCGAAATAACAACATTTTTTTGAAATAATTCTATTTGCAATTTTTTTTCTTTTTTTTGGGCGTTCCCCTCACTTCCCTCCCCACACCCCTCACCCCACGCCCCTCACCCCACCCCGCACGTTCGGGTCGCGCTTTCCGCTCATACTCCGCGCTTTACTGGCTTCGTAGAGACGTGGCACGCCGCGTCTCTACTGCCGTGCTTCGTCGTTGCTATGCGCTTGCGGGGTATCCGCTCCAATCGCTAACGCGGCGAATAAGAAAGGGCAGGGCGAAATTTTTTTATTAGGTAATTAGGTTTATTTTTTGCACCTAATTCGTTGCTACTAAGGTGTTTATGTGTTTGGTTAGGTGAAAATTAGGTAGGGTTTTGGATAACTCTCTAAAAAAAATCTTTATTCATAATAATACGACCTTCTGTATCTACAATATTTTATATTAGCACCTTTTTCTCGTAAATATTTTAACAACCTAAATAAAGTTTTTCTTGAAATACCTAATTTTAAAGCAAATTCTATAGCCGTACCGGTAGCTTTTAAGCGGATTAATCTATCTGCTCGCTCTATTAAAATTTGAATATCAGAATGTTTTTTCATGCAAAAACGTGGACAAAACATTGCTAATCCGTTTTTACGAGGCTCTAGACTACCTTTATACTTCAAATTAGCGAGTAAAGCCCACGCCGAAGCATGAGCATAATGGCTTTACCTTGAAGTATAATTTTTCCAAAGAGGAAAACTATGCAATTTTTAAGAATTGGTCTAGAATCCGTAAAAACAAGAATATAGCAAAAATGCTTTAATTAGTTATTATTCAGTTTGTTAAATCATAAATATTTTTTATTAATAATTGTGGCGAAGATAGAGAAAATTGAGGATATATTCCAAAAAAAAGAGACTGCAATTTTTAAGCAGTCTCCTTATACACATTTGTGCGCTACAAAAGCGGAAAATCTCACATCATTCTTTTATAAACTTTTGCACATAAGAGCCTTGCCCATCTATCAATCTTACAAAATAAATTCCCGCCGCTAAATTTGCTATATCTATTATCATTTCCCCCTCAGAATTCTGCTTTTCTGCTTTTCTGCTTTTCTGCACTTTCCCCATTACATCATAAATCTCAATAACCCCATCTTGTAACACGTAACTTGTAACTCGTAACTCATTCTTTGCAGGATTTGGATAAACCGTAAATCTAGCAGTTTTCTCATTTTCAGTAACTCCCACACCGGGAATACAAAACTCATCAGACTGGGATGAAATTCCACCCACTTTGCAATTTACCTCTACTTTATAACAATGCTCCTCTCCGGTTGGGTTTTCATGAAAAAAAGTAGTGCCGGTAATATTAGATTCAATGTTATCACCATTAAAATAGATATTCACACTCTCTCCTTCTACAGTTTGCACGATACCTTTAATGACCCAATTGTAGTTCATTGAAGAAGCTTGTTCAAAGAGTGTAGTCCATTGATTTTGATAGAACATAACATTTCCAAATCCTTCTTTGAGAGGTCCGGCATCAATGCTTGCGGGATCTTTTAATACACTTAGTATTGTATCAATATTTGTACAATAATATCCAATCCATAACTCTTGTGATGCATCTATAGTAACTGGTATGTCTAAAGTAATAGTGTTTTCTTTGTGAAAAAGTAAATCATTGTTGTCTAATTTTTTAGAAGATACAAGTGTCCCCGGATTTCGTTCACCTGCAGCTCCCCATATTCCCCCCTTATAAATCTGAATAGTATAAGTATGACCGGGTTTCGTTTGATATACTTTATTAAAAACAGGGGTAAAAACCACTTGTGACAACTTACCACCATTAATGGTAGCTAAATTTTCTTGAGTAAAGCGATGATATACACCTAAATCTTCGGAATCTCCAGTACAATTCCAATAGTCTCCACCATTAGATATCACAATTTTTTCGCCTCCGGTAGGCATAGTCCAAGTGATTCGGTTTCCGGAGCCTTCGTGCTCCACATTAGTAATTAAGGCAGGGTTACAATCGGGTTGTGCATTACTTGTAAAAGCAATAATAATAATACTTAATAATAACAAATGTGTAAATAAATTTTTCATTGGTATAAGGTTTTGGTTAATAAATAATTATGTTTGGATTTGAGTTGCAAAGTAACATATTTTTCTAAATATTTTTCTTTTTGCAAAAAAAAAGATTAAGAGTGTCAAAATTTGACACTGTAACATTATTTTTTTGCTTCAAAATTAAAAAACACATTTATTAACCAAAATTTATTATTTATGAAAAAATCTTTACTGTTTTTAATCTTGTTGTCATTCGCCTTTATGGACGTATATGCACAAACACCCTATTGGAACACTACCGGAAATGCCTTAACAAATTCTACACAATTTATAGGCACAACTGATTTTAATCCGCTAATTTTCAAAACAAATGGATTAGAACGTATGCAACTATTACCTAATAAAGCGTTTTTGGGAATTGGAGTTTCCAATCCTCAGGCTACATTACATTTGTTCTATCCTGCAGGTTTGGAGATTAATCAAAAATTACTCCAACTCACCACTTCTACCAGCCCCAACGGGTTTAGTGTTTTTTCTAACAAAAACACTAAAGACATTATTTTCTTTCAGCAGGAGCAGTCGAAGTTTTTCCTTGAGGGTCCCGGCGGCGGGTTTGTTATTGCAAAGGATGGCAACTTAGGCTTCGGCACGGATGAACCCACAGAGAAAATACACCTTGAGGGCAAATTGCTTATCGAGCGCACCGCAAATACGCAGAGCAGTTTGCAGTTCAAACACCCGAATAATACAAAAGATATTAACCAGCCCCCAAATTCATATACTTCATATTACTGGGATATCTATTCAGATATTGAAGGGCTGAAATTCAACACGATATCAAGTCCTAATACGAATCCTCCCAAACCTGTCCAAAGAGTTGTGATTACCAGCAACGGTTCAGTGGGTATCGGCGTTGCCAACCCAAAAGCAAAATTATCCGTGGCAGGAACGGTTCAAGCCGATAACGCAGAGATTTACGGAAGAGTATTTGCATATGAACTTAGCGTAGAGGGTTTAATGTGCGCCAAAGAGGTGCGGGTAATGCTCTCCGGCTCTCCCTGCTGGCCCGATTATGTGTTCTCGAAAAACTACAAACTTATGCCCTTACAAGAATTGGAACAGTTTGTTAATAAAAATCAGCACCTGCCAAACGTTCCATCCGCAACCTCAGTAGCGGAAAACGGCGTGGAACTCGGCGAAATGAACGCCACACTCCTTAAAAAAGTAGAGGAACTTACCCTCTATATCATAGACCTGCAAAAACAGATTGATGAACTTAAAAACAGCAAGCCATGAGAAATAAGCAGAAAAGCAGAAATGCAGAAGAGCAGAAAAGCAGAAGTGCAGGAGAGCAGAAAAATCTTACGGTCTTATGGTCTTACGGTCTTACGGTCTTCTTTCTATCCCTTTTAGCCCCAACCACCATCCTTGCGCAACAGCCGGAGAATAACCAGTACTATCATAGACAATGGGGTTTAGAAAATACCGGTAATGGTGCTTGCCAATATCCCGGAATAGATATCAATGTAAAACCGGCGTGGAAAATTGCGAGAGGTGCCGGCATTACCGTAGCCGTTCTTGATGGCGGCGTAATGCTAAACCATCCCGATTTAGCGGGCAATCTTTTGCCCGGATTTGATGCCACCGATGGAAAACACCCGGGAACTAACGGCGACTGCGATGGAATAGATGACCATGGCACAAAAGTTGCCGGAGTTATCGGAGCTATTGATAATAATATCGGAATTATAGGCGTGGCTCCGGATTGCAAAATGATACCGATTAGAGTGCATTATTATGAGAAAAAGCAAAAATGGGATGAGCCGGGAGAGGGTTGGCCCGGAGGTGGACATAGCGGAGATCTGTATTCTTTAACAGTAAAAGATGAATGGTTGGCGGCTGGGATTACCTACGCGTGGAAAAATGGTGCCGATGTGATTAATTGTTCATGGGGAGATAGATTAGAAGGCGATGATTATTATCCTCTTACCAGCAGTGCCATTGATAGTGCTATCACTTATGGGAGAAATGGTAAGGGGTGTGTGATTGTTGCTTCAGCCGGAAATTATCACGGTACTCTTAGTAGATTTGTTTGGTGGCCTGCAGACAGACCGGATGTGATGGCAGTGGGTGCAATATTGGACAATGGAAATAGATTAAGAGAAGGTTCCAAGAATGCCGGTTCATGTTTTCATGGTGATTTAGTGGATGTAGTGGCTCCCGGTTTTGATATTCTTTCAACATCAATATCTAAAGAATATCCTTATGATTGGTTTCATGAAACATCTTCGGCATGCCCATTTGTAGCCGGAGTGGCTGCCTTGGTTTTATCGGCGAACCCCTGTTTGACGCAAGAAGAAGTGAGAGAAATCATCTCATTAAGTTGCCGAAAACTAAAAGATGTATATTTTGATGGTAAACTTTGGTACAATTATATTTATTACTTTTCTCAGATGCATAAATTTGGGACTTGGAACGATGAGATAGGGCATGGTTTGGTGGATGCCTATAAAGCTGTGATGTATGCCAAGGCAAAAGAACAACTCCCTACTTTTTATATTTCCGGAGAAAAAATGCCCAATCCACAGAATGTTATCCTGAAAATAGAAAATGAGGATTATTGGTTAGGTGAGTGGATTTACGGTGCACCTTCAAATCCGGTAAAGGATGGTACTTACACAGCAACAAGACACGAAGTAAGAGCAACGATACCTTATAATCTTGCACTAACACCCACCGTGCAAGGTGTTGCCAATGGGTTATCGCCGGCTACCAACACAAATAATGGAAAATATTATATGGGTATTGAAAACGTTACAGAAACCGGAGCAACACTAAAAACGTATGTATATGAGGTAATTAGCGGAAACCCAAACTACTACAACAAGACGTGGATTCCTGTTCACCCCGATGATGTGAGATTTCATGTTGCCGTTATTCCGGATAATTTACAGCACAAATTATATTTGCAAAATAAAGAGGAAGCATCTACCATAAACTATAATGTAATTGCTGATATTGCTGCGGGAAAAAATGTAGAACCCAACGCAACGGTGGGCAATTACACCATTAACAGCAGGGGAAAACTCTCTTTGCGTGCCGGAGAATCTATCCTTCTTGCAGATGGGTTCACCGCAACAGCAGGCTCTTACTTTCATGCCTTCATTGAGCCGTTTTTTACTTGTATTTATGCAGCAACCCTAACAAACGCGGAAAATGGTGATGAGCAATTTTCAGTAATTCAAGACTATAACGTAGAAAAGCATGATTTAGATGAAGTAATACCGGTTAAGGAACCCTACCTAAAACTATACCCCAATCCGTCAAGCGGCGATGTTTCTATTGAATATAACACTAACAAGTCGGAAAGTGTAGAGATTACGTTGCGTGATAGTTTTGGAAAACCGTTATATATCCTTAAAAACAGAACGCCGCACGATTCCGGCGTGTATAAAATTACGCTCACCGGAGTAGAACTGCCCACCGGTATCTACTTCTGCACGTTAAAAACGGAAAATCATCAAAAAACGGAAAAGTTAATGATTGTGAGATAATTTTTGCTACTAAGGGAGCTTTTAAAAATAAGGGTATAAGGTATTAATAAAAGCATCTTTTACCGCATTCATATCCATAGTTTTTCCTAACTCATTTTGCATTGAGGTTACTCCTTTATCCACAAATCCACAAGGATTTATGTAGTTAAAGTAGGTTAAATCGGTATTCACATTCAGGGCGAAGCCGTGCATGGTAACAAACCTTGACGCACGCACCCCGATAGCGCAAATTTTGCGCGCCGCTTTTGTGTTGCCGTCCAACCACACCCCGGTGGCACCATCCAAACGGGCACTTACTATACCAAAATGCGCAAGCGTTTGAATAATCGCTTCCTCCATTTTATAAATATATCCTTTCAACGAGCCGCCATGGTTTTCCAAATCTAAAATGGGATACCCAACCAATTGTCCGGGACCGTGGTAGGTAATATCGCCCCCGCGGTCAATTTTATAAAAAGTAGCCTCAATTTTTCTTAAAAACTCTTCATTAATAAGGAGATTGTTTGCTTGCCCGTTTTTGCCCAACGTATAAACATGAGGATGTTCGCATAAAAAAACAGTCTCCAAATCGCGAGTTTCTTTACCTTCCTTTTTTGTTTGAATGATGTGCTGAAACAGGGCTTCTTGCTTGTTCCAAGCATCTTGATAATCAATAATTTTCCAATCGGTGAAATTCATAATGTAGTTTTTTTGCACGCAGATGACGCAGATAATCAGGATTTACGCAGTTTTTTCTCTGTGTAACTCTGTGCTTCTCTGTGTAACTCTGTGTAATAATAGTCCGACCTGTACGACGACCTTACCAACGGCGCGCTCTCCACATGGGTAAACCCTAACTCCAAAGCAAAACTCTTGTATTTGTCAAATAGTTCAGGTTTAATATATTCTGCAACAGCGATATTGTTTTTTGAGGGTTGCAAATATTGCCCGATGGTAACTATAGAAGTACCCGCATGTCTTGCATCAGTTAAGGTTTGACAAACTTCCGCTTCGGTTTCCCCTAATCCAACCATAATTCCGGTTTTCGTTAAAATTCCCGAAGCTGCGATTTGCGTCAAAGTCTCCAAGCTGTTTTTATAAGTGGCTCTACTTCTTACCGTTGGCGTTAATCGTTCCACGGTTTCCAAATTATGACCTATAATATCCGGCTTTGAATCTGTTACTATTTTTAATAGTTCATTTTGATAATCAGGAATTAAAAGTTCGATGATGATGTTTGCGTTTAACTCTCTGATTTTGCTCACGGTTTCTGCCCAATGTTTTGCCCCTTTGTCCGGCAAATCATCTCTGTCCACCGAAGTTATTACACAATGTTTGAGTTTCATAAGCGAAACACTTTCCGCCACTTTTACAGGTTCTGCGCTATCTAAAGGGAGCGGTTTTCCCGATTTTGTGGCGCAAAACTTGCAACTTCTCGTGCAAATATCTCCCATAATCATAAACGTTGCAGTACCTCTGCTCCAACACTCGCATTGATTGGGACATTTACCGCTGCTGCAAATAGTATGCAATTGATTTTCAACAACAATCTTCTTAATAAAAGAAAAATTTTCAGTATTCTCAATCTTAATTTTTAGCCAATCGGGTTTACGAGGGAGTATCATTTCAAAAATTTGCGCAAAAATATATTTTTGCCGTTGTTTTATGTGTATTAATATTTTTCTGTAAATGCAAACCATTCATATTCATTCTTGCCCTGTTTGTAAAAGCGAAAATCTAAAACTTTTTTTAAAAGGGAAAGACCATTTTGCTTCAAAAGAAACTTTTAACATTGAAAAATGTGATTCGTGCGGATTTTTATTTACCCAAGATTTTCCATCCGAAAACTACATAGATTCTTACTATGTGTCGGATCAATATATTTCGCACAGTGATTCTCGAAAAGGACTGATGAACAAATTATATCACTATGTAAGAAGATATATGTTAGGGCGTAAAACAAAATTGATTGAGAAACAATCTTCACAAAAAGGGAGATTGCTTGATATAGGGGCTGGAACCGGATATTTTGCCCATGAAATGCAAAACAAGGGTTGGGCGGTTACAGCCATAGAAAAAAACGAGCAAGCCCGGAATTTGTGCAAAGAGAAATGGAATATTGATGCACGGGATAATAAGGCTTTGTTTGAACTACCGCATCATTCGTTTGATGTGATTACTTTGTGGCATGTGTTGGAACATTTGGAAAATTTGAATGAAGTGATGCAACAACTTTATGTTTTATTGCAACCTTCCGGAACATTGGTTGTTGCCATTCCCAACGCTACTTCTTACGATGCTAAACACTATCAATCGTTTTGGGCTGCTTATGATTTGCCGCGCCACTTGTGGCACTTTACCCCACAAACATTTTCACAAATAGCTTCAAACCACAACTTTAAAATAGTAGAAACCAAACGTATGGCATTCGATGTTTTTTACATTAGTATATTGAGTGAAAAATATCGGGGAAAATCAATGAGAATGGTTCGTGCCTTTTTTACTGCTTTTATTGGATGGTTATCAAGTGTTTTTAATAAAAGTAAAACCAGTTCGTTAATTTATGTCTTAAAAAAATAAAAAAATCGATTTCAATTTAAAATTTCTATTTTTGCCACCCAAACCTCAAACCTCATACCCCAATGACCATCCCCGAAATCATAAAAAATGCCCTTTTAGAAGATATTGGTAGCGGCGACCACTCCTCGCTGGCGTCTGTTCCCCAAAATGCTAAGGGAAAAATGAAACTTTTGGCGAAAGCAAACGGTATTATCGCCGGCATTGAGGTGGCAAAAGAGGTGCTTCGGCAAGTGGATGACGCTGTTTCTATGCAATGTTTTAAAAAAGATGGAGATGAAATTACTTTTGGTGATGTTGTGTTTGAGTTGGAAGGTTCGGCTCAAAGTATGCTCACCGCTGAGAGAACACTTTTGAATTTTATGCAAAGAATGAGCGGAATTGCCACGGTTTCAAAACAATACGCCGATGCTGTAAAAGGTACAAAAACAAAAATTTTGGATACGCGCAAAACTACGCCAAACCTTCGGGAATTGGAAAAATATGCCGTAAAAATTGGTGGTTCCGAAAACCACCGCTTTGGATTGTACGATCTGATTATGCTGAAAGACAATCACATAGATTTTGCCGGAACTATTGAAAAAGCCATTGATGACACGCACGAATACTTAAAAAAGAAGGGGTTAAAATTAAAAATAGAGATTGAAACCCGCACGATAGATGAAGTGAAGCGGGTAGTAAAACACGGAAAAATTGACCGGATTATGTTAGATAATTTTACTCCGGAAAAAATAAAAGAAGCATTAGTGTTGATTAATGGACAATATGAAACGGAAGCCTCCGGAGGTATTACGCTGGAAAATATTAAGGAATACGCCCAAACCGGAGTGGATTATATCTCTATCGGTGCGCTAACGCATCATATTAAAAGTTTGGATTTAAGTTTAAAATTTATTGCCCAGTAATGCCACAACCCCCATCCAGTTTCAAAGCCCGAAGACGATTGGTGAAGTTCACCCAACGACCGTTTATCCATAAAGCGATTATGTTTATGAAACGCCTGGTTCTTCCCGGGTTTCAAAAAATTCCTTTTTGGGATGTGATGAAATTCTTTGTAGAATCGCTTGTGCAAGGCATATTTTTTCAAAGGGCTGCCGCGATGACCTACTATATATTTACGGCACTTATTCCGTTGTTTATGGCGTTAATTGCGTTGTTGTCATTTTTGGGACCCAACTTGCAAACCAATCTTTTAGATTTTATGCAAGCGGCAGTTCCCGAGTATTTATGGCCTGCCATTTCAAAAATAGTAACCGGTTTGATACAGCGCCAAAACGGGGCGGTTTTATATCTTTCGCTTACGTTGGGGATTTATCTTACTTTTTTAAGCATTAATTCTATTGTAACCACCTTAAATATAAGTTATTTTGATATTGAACAACGCAAAGTTATCAAACAACTCCCCATCAGTTTTACTATGGTTGTGGTATTTTTAGCCGTGATTATTGGTGCTTGCTTTATTTTTATCGGAGCCTCATTATTAGTGAATTACATAACTGTAACATTTATAGAGTCTAACGTTTTTTATCATTATGCCATTGCTTTTACAAAATGGTCGATGTTGTTTGTGTTGCTCTATATGTTTTTGGCGGCACTTTTCTATTTTGCGCCCTATAACAAAAAATATTTCAAGTTCTTTTCCACCGGAGCCTCATTTTCTACGATTTTATTAGTTATTTTGTTGTATGTTTTGAACTACTATTTTTCACACTTTTCTTCCTACAATTTAGTGTATGGCTCAATGGGGGCGTTGCTTCTCATTATGTTGTGGCTTTACTGGAGTTGTATGGCAATCCTTATTGGTTTCGACCTCAATGTGAGCATCTCCATTGCCAAAGAACAACAAAAAAATGAACATGATAAACTAAAAATCAAAAGTTCAATTAGAGAATAAATGAAATGAGTTTTACAACAAATTTTCAAAGATTTTAACTAAAAATTGTTAAAAAAGTTGTGGGCATTGAAAAAAAGTGTATTTTTGTAGCCTGCTTATATATAAAGAATATTACTTAACCTTATTTATTAATCAAAATCAAATTATTATGAAAAAAATCTTATCAATTATCATGGTTGTTGCCCTTTGCACTTCCGTGATGGCACAGCAAGCTCACATAGCAAAAAAAACTGCTGTGAACAAAGCTTCTGTCGAAAAGACTGTACAAAAGAGTCAAGACAGGGGGACTAATCAGAACGAAACCGTTCCCGCTCTCCGCCAAAGTTTTCTTATGCCCAGTGATGGGGATATCAACATGATTGGAGAAACTTATTACAACTTGCCAACCAATGGCAATGCCCGTAATATGGTTTCCTTTAGACAAAATTCTGATGATGCGGCTGCTGTTTGGACAATTGCTTTCACAAACACCACCCGTGGAACAGGGATTAACTACTTTAATGTTACCGAAAACAAATGGAGAGACGCTCCCGATCCGGCAACAGGAAGAATTGAAACCGTAAGAACGGGCTGGGGTGGACACGCATTTACCACCAATGGCGAAGTAGTGGTTGCTCATGATGGCTCAACTGCTCTTGTAGTGAATACAAGAGATAATTGGGGAACAGGTGCCTGGACGCAATCCCTCCTAAAAGCACCACCCTATACTGCTAACGGTGCTCCTTCTACCTGTCTCCTTTGGCCCTCTGTTTGTGCAGTGGGAAATACAGTGCATTTAATTGCTGTTACAGAAGATAATACAGGTGGAAATCTCTATTTTGAATCAGACTTCCCAAATACCTCAAAGTGGGGATACAAAGGGTATGTTACTTATCCGCTCTATTATCGCTCAACCGATGGTGGAAAAACATGGGGAGCTCCTGTTGATTTTGGTCCCGATGGTGGATTAGGATTATTGACACCCTACGAAACATTCAAAATTAATGGAGATAGCTACGTAATTGCCGCAAAAGGAGACCACGTGGTAATCCTTTTCTCTACCCTTTACGGTTTTGTGTTTTACTTAGAATCACTTGATGGCGGAAATACTTGGGAGAAAAAAACAGTGTATCATGTAGGCGAATTGTTCGTTAATACTGCAACAGAAGAATTAGATCTTCAAGCATTACCCCGTTCCGGAGCTATCGCTATTGATGAGAAAGACAATGTACACGTTGCTTTTAGCAGTGTTATCAACTCCACAGATCTTACTTCAGGACAAATTTCTGTCCACTATGCCTTGCCTGTAGGTCTTTTCTATTGGAATGATAGTATGCCTCAGTATGATAATAAGAAAATGTTTATTGAAGTTGATGAACTTAATGATACCGCTATTTGGCATTATGAAGACCTTGCCAGTTATCTTCACCTCCCAAGTGTTATTGGTTTTGATGAATTAAAGTTTATTGATGGTGGTCCCGCTTATGACTATGACCAATTCGGAGACAATGGATGGGCACCATTTGTAAGGCTTTTTGCAAAAGATGAAAAAGTATATATTGCTTATCAAGCTCCGCTTGACCCCCCCATTAACTTTCAAGTAGGAGATGAAATTTATTGTCAAGGAATTTTTGTAACTGTTTCCGAAGATAATGGTAAAACTTGGGATGTTCAAAAAAATACAAGTTGGATCTCTTATTCACCGGATTTATTGTGGCTGAACTGGGATGCTTATACTGAAGATGAGTGGCCGGTATATGATCCAGAAACAGGTGAGTGGAGTTGGTCACCGGGTGTTCTCGATGCTGCTATTGAAATTATTACTGAAAATGCTTATCCTACAATGAGTTATAATGAAAAGGATAATTCAATTATGTTGGAATGGCTGAACCACTTTACTACTCCATTTCCTAACGATGGCACCGTATTTGAAAGTGACCCCATTACTGTGTTAACTATGACTCAAAGATTGGAGTACCTTCCCTGCTTTAATAATATTGATTATATTTTCAGAAGCAAAGAATGTGCTCCCTGTTCAGATGTTTTTCCTCAGGTAACGACTGTTTGTGATAATAGTTTTTGTAAAGAAGAGGATACCAAAGTTTTACTCAAATGGAAAAAACCATGTCTTTATGGCGATGTTACAACATACATTATTTATAAAGATAGTATAGAAATTGCACGAGTTGATGCCTCTACATTTCAATATACAGATGGACCTATTGAAGAAGGTGTAACTGAAGTTACTTATATGGTGGCTACTAATATTGATGATAGTATGTCCCCGGAAAGAAAATATGTAATAGAATCAAATACTAACGCTGATTGTATCCAATGTGGAGACGGAGTGAAAAATATTCCAGCTCCGATAGTAAAAATTTATCCTAATCCTACAAATGGAGAAGTTATTTTCGACATCAATGCAAATGATGCTTATACTTTAACGATAACAAATATCATGGGACAAGAGATAACTTCTATGAATGGCAACACCAATAGAGTATCCCTTAATGTTTCTAACTATGCCTCAGGTGTTTATTTCGTTACTGTAAAAACTGCAAACGCTATGACTACACAAAAATTGATTGTGAAATAGTTGTTGGTTTGTTGTTTACATAATAAAAAACCTCTTCAAAAATGAAGAGGTTTTTTTATTTTACCTATAAAAGATGTGTTTGTTAAAAAAAAATATATTTTTGCATTCCAAAATAGTATGTAACTATAAAAATTATTAACCTTATTTTATTAATCAAAATCAAATTATTATGAAAAAAATTTTATTAATTATCATGGCTGTTGCGTTGTGCACCTCTTTGATGGCACAACCCCAAATGGTCAAGAAATCTGTAATGTCACAAAAAGGTACTACAGAAAAGTATTTAAAAAATGCTTGCGATGTTTCGAATGAAGACAATGAAACCGTTCCTACACTTCGCCAAAGTGCAATGTTTCCAACGGATGAAAAATTTACTGTGATTGGAAAAACCTGCTACAACGTTGCCACCAACGGTTCTTCCCGTAATACCATTTCATTCAGAGAAAAATCCAACACTGCTGCTGCTGTGTGGACAATGGCTGAAACAAACGCTTCCCGCGGAACAGGAATCAATTACTTCAATAATCTTAATTGGAGAGCCCAACCGAATCCTCTAACCGATAGAGTGGAAACCCAAAGAACCGGTTTTGGCGGGCACGCATTTACCGCACAAGGAGAAGTTGTAGTAGCTCACCACACTCCTACTTCAGGACAATATCTTGGAATGGTTATTAATACAAGAGATAAATGGGGAGAAGGTGCCTGGACTGAGACCATCCTTAATGGACCTGAATATACGATTATGTCCCCAACCCTTAAAACTACCAAAGGTATTATGTGGCCAACAGTTTTTGCAGTGGGCAATACCGTACACATGTTTTGTGTTACGGAAGCTTATAGTACACCCACAGGAGGGGTTCCTTATAATGAAGAAGGATTTCCAGAAGAAAAGTTCGGATACAAAGGCTATACCACTTACCCCTTGTATTACAAATCTATTGATGGTGGAAAAACTTGGGCTCCACCCGTTCTCTTTGGACCTACCGAATCCGACGGAAATGGGTTACTTGACTCTTACCAAACATTCAAATTTAGTGGAGATGATTATGTAATTACTGCAAAAGGAAACCATGTGGTTATTCTTTTCTCTACGGTATATGGTATGGTATATTATGTAGAATCGAAAGATGCCGGGGTTACCTGGGAAAAACACATGGTTTATGATGTAGGACACATTTTTCTTCAATCTTACGAAGAGGAAGTTAATTGGAGAATCCTTCCACGTTCCGGTGCTGTGGCAATTGATGAAACCGGTATGGTACACGTTGCTTTTACTTCTGTAATGAACCATAGAAGTGTGGATGGATTAGCTCCTTATCACTTATGGCCAGTTGGAATTTTTTATTGGAACTCCTCTATGCCTCAAATTAATGCGGATATAATGCAAGCAATTAGGGATGATTCGGGTGATGTTATTGCACTTTTTGAAGATTATCCCGGATACATTCATCTCCCAAGTGTGGTTGGCTTTGACCAATATTACACCTTTGTGGGAGGACCTGCATATGACAGAGACCAATTTCATGACAATGGTTGGGCTTCTTTTGTAAGAATTTACGCAGAAAATGGAAAAGTATATGTTTCTTACCAAGCTCCGCTTGACCCGCCTATTAACTTTGAAATTGATTCTGAACCAATTTTCTGTAGAGGAATTTTTATAACTGTTTCCGGAGATAACGGAGCAACTTGGGATGTACAGGAAAATACAAGCTGGCTCTCTTATTCACCGGAATTATTGATGATTAACTGGTCAGGCTATACAGAAGATAAATGGCCAGTTTTTGATGAAGATGGTAATTTGATTAATTGGGAACCAGGTGCTATTGATGCCGGAATTGAAGTTATTACAGAAAACGGATTCCCCTCCATGAGTTATAATACAAGAGAAAATTCAATTATGTTTCAATGGATAAACCACTTCATTACTCCTTTCCCCAACAACGGTGTCGTACTCGAAAATGACCCACTATCTATTTTTACAACCTCTCAAAATTTGGGTAACCTTCCTTGTTACAATAATGTCAATTATATTTATAAGGGTTTAGTAAAAGAGGGTTGTTTTATTTGTGATGAAAAATTTCCAAGGCTAACTAATATTTGTGATAATAGTGAATGTGCAGAAGAAAAGATTACTGTTAAAATTGAATGGAAAAAACCTTGTATTGCTGACGATATTACCAAATATTACATTTTAAAAGATAGTGTACAGATTGGTGAAGTTGAGGCTGACGTATTTGAATTTATTGACGAAGTTGAAATAGATGCAACAGGATTTAGTTACATGGTGAAAACTAATGTTGATGACTCTATGTCTCCGGAAATTGAATACACTATAGGAGCTACTATTTGTGGTTGTGATGATCCTCCCGGTGTGAAAAATATTCCCGCTCCAATAGTAAAAATATATCCCAATCCTACCAATGGAGAAGTTATTTTCGACATCAATGCAACCGGTGCTTATACTTTAACAATTTCAAATATTATGGGACAACAGATCTCCTCTATGAATGGAAATACGAATAGAGTAAATCTGAATGTTTCTAACTATGCCTCAGGTGTTTATTTCGTTACTGTAAAAACGGCAAATGCTATGACTACACAAAAATTGATTGTGAAATAGTTCAACGTATGTTGTTTACATAATAAAAATCCTCTTCATACTTGAAGGGGATTTTTTTTATTCACTTCGTAACGCCTCAACCGGCGAAATACGCTTAGAAATATAATATGCCGGAAGTAATAATGCCATTAAACATGCAGAAAAAACCAACATATTAACCCAAACAATCGTAAAAAGTGAAATGCTGATGGGAATGTAAGAAACAAAATAGGTGGCAGGGTCTAACGGGATAAGGTGTAGCGTCATTTGTAAAATGCTTATTCCAATCCCAATAATATTCCCCCACAGTAAGCCGCGCAGTATCAATCGCGAAGCAATAATTAAAAAAAGATGCACTATTTTTTTATGATTGAGCCCCAGCGTTTTTAAAATGCCGATACTCTTGGTTTGTTCCAAAATAATGATAAAAAAAGTAGAAATCATGGTAATAATGCAAATAAAAATGGTGATAATAAGTAAAACGATGGCGTTGGTATCGGAAAGTGCCAGCCATTCAAAAAAATTGGGATACAGTTGTTTAATGGTCTCTGCCTTTAAAGTATAGGGAATCTCGTTGTGTATTTTCAACCCTATTTCATCTATAAGCCCGAAGTCATCAATAAGTATTTCAATACCACTTACTTGTGTTGAATCCCAGTGGTTTAGCTTTTGCACTTGTGGCAGGTTGGTTAACACGAAGCGTGTATCCATTTCGGGCAGGTCGGTTTGATAAATCCCTTCTACTACAAAACTGCGGTGGCGCGGGGGCTCCTGAATAAAATAGGCACTCACTTTGTCGCCCACTTTCAGTTGCAGTTTCGATGCCAATGTTTTAGAGATGATGATTTTATTGCTGATAGAATCGGCATTTCCTGCAGGTAACGGATTTCCGGCAACAATGTGGGGTTCAAACAGTTTCCACGAAAAAGTAGAGTCAATTCCTTTCAACACAATTCCTTCCACTTGGTTTTGCGTTTTCAAAATCCCCACCTTAGTGGCATAAAACTGCATATTTTGGATATGTGGGTTTCGGGATAACTCTTCCACAAACTCCTGATTTCGAGCAAAAGGAAGCAAATCGAACGAGTAGTTTTGTTCCACGCTCGAAATTCGAATGTGTGCCCCCATACTGACCATTTTGTCGCGAATCACCGCTTTGTAGCCTGCCGTAATAAAAAGCGCGAAAAGCATAAGTATTACGCCCAGCGCAACAGCCGCAACAGAGATGCGCACAATCGGTTTCGAGTAACTATCCCCCTCCGATTTTAATAACGTTTTAGAAAGTATAAACAAATTCATAATATATTGGGGTTAAGGTGACAATCGTGACAGTCGTGACAATCGTGACGTCTTTTAATTCTTAATTCATAATTCTTAACTCCTCCTCAAATTCCTCCTCACTCAAAATCGGAATTCCCAGTTTTTCCGCTTTTTTTCGTTTTTCGGGACCCATGTTTTCTCCGGCAACTACAAAAGAGGTACTTTTTGAAATGGAAGAGGCATTTTTTCCGCCGTGCAGTTCAATTTTTCTCTTCATCTCATCTCTTGAAATAGAAAAGACACCGCTCACCACCATCGTTTTTCCTTCTAAAACATTGGAAATGAGTTGATGCTCTTCAGCGTTAAGTTCAAATTGCACACCTGCCTCCCGAAGTCGAACGATGTTTTCTAAATTTTCTACCGAATTAAAAAACTGTATAATACTTTCAGCCACTTGTTCTCCCACATCTTCCACTGCTTTCAAATCCTCTTTCGAAGCACTGGCAAGCGCATCAATATTTTTAAAATGGCGGGCTAATTTTTTGGCGGTGGTTTCGCCTACGTATCTGATTCCTATGGCGAACAACACACGCTCAAACGAAATCTCTTTAGATTGTTCGATGCCGGCAAGCATATTTTCCACTGTTTTTTCTCTAAAACTAACGATTCGTTCGCTTTCATTTGCAGCGATTCTCTTTTCCAATCCCAATACATTTTCCGGTTTCAGCGTATAAAAATCGGCACTCGATTTCACCAATCCGTTGTCAAACAGCATTTCAATCTTTCCTTCCCCCAGCGAGTCAATATTCATGGCTTTTCTTGATATAAAGTGCTCTAACTTTCCTTTCACTTGCGGCGGACATCCCCATTCATTGGGACAATAAAATCCGGCTTCCCCTTCCTTTCTCTCTAACAATGAGTTACATGCAGGGCAGTGCGTAATGAAGGTTATTTTTTTTGCAGTTGGCAAACGTTTGGAAACCTCAACATCTACAATTTTGGGGATAATTTCACCGCCTTTTTCCACATAAAGCCAATCATTTTCGTGAAGTTCAAGTTGTTGAATTATGTCATTATTATGCAACGAAGCGCGCTTTACTACGGTTCCTGCCAATAAAACGGGCTGCAGGTTGGCGACCGGAGTTACTACGCCGGTTCTTCCTACTTGAAAATCAACGCTTAACAATGGAGTAAGCACCCGTTTTGCCTTAAATTTATAAGCAATAGCCCACCGCGGACTTTTTGCGGTGTTTCCTAATTGCTGTTGCTGTGCATGTTGGTTTACTTTAATCACCACGCCGTCAATATCAAAAGGAAGCTGTTCTCTTTCGGTGTCCCACTTGGAGATGAACGTCCGGATATCCTCAATAGAGTTGCATTTTTGAAGAACATCCGGTGTTTTAAAACCCCACTCTTTTAATTTTGCAAAACTGTCGAAATGGGTTTTAAAGGGCAGATTTTCTCCCAGTGCCAAATATAGCCGGCAATCCAATCCGCGTTTTGCCACTTCGGAAGAATCTTGCAGTTTCAAGCTTCCTGAAGCAGCGTTTCGGGGGTTTGCAAAAGGTTGTTCTCCAATCTCTTCGCGTTCGGCGTTCAATCTTTCAAAGGCTTTGTGGGGCAGAAGAATTTCGCCGCGCACTTCAAAAAAATCGGGATAATCTCCAAAAAGAGTCAGCGGAATAGATTTTATGGTTTTTACATTTTGCGTAACATCATCACCCTGAATGCCATCGCCGCGGGTAACGGCACGCAGCAATTTTCCGTGTTCATACACCAAACTAATAGCGACACCGTCATATTTCAGTTCGCACACATATTCGGTTTTTTGCAACAGTGTGTTTTGCACGCGTTTGTCAAACTCTTCAATCTCTTCCATCGAGTAGGTATTTCCCAGCGACAACATCTGAAAAATGTGCGTCACAGAGGAAAACTGCTTAATTACTTCGCCCCCCACGCGTTGGGTTGGGCTGTCGGGTTGCACAAAATCGGGGTTTTCTTTCTCCAACCGCGAAAGTTCTTCAAGCAATTTATCAAACTCAAAATCGCTAATAGTGGGATTATCCAGCACATAATAGTTGTAATTGTGCCGGTTTAGCTGTTCCGTAAGTTCTTTAATTCGTGCTAACATTTTTATTGTTACGAGTATAAATGTTTTATATTAATATGTTCGAAATAGCATACATCGGAAAAACTTCAATATTTTCATAGCAAGAAAAATTTTCGAGCGATGTACGGATTCCCCTTTTTATATTTTTTTCTGTCATAAACAAACGCAAACTTTGCATGGCTCCCTGTGTTCCGGATTTTACTTCTATCGGTATTATTTGGTTATGTTTCTGAATAAGAAAATCAATTTGTGCTTTACTTTGGCTCTTATCTCTTTGCCAAAAATATAGGCCCACGGGCGAGTAGCAGGAAGCATTTTTCACCAGTTCCAATGCTACAAAAATTTCAGCTAAGGCACCGCGATTAATTGTTTTAAAATCATTGGAAAGCAAAATATCTGATACATTTAAGCCCAAAATTCTTTGAAAAAGCCCGGTATCAAATAAAAACATTCGCTGAATTTTTGGATTAACTTCAGAGCCAAGCGGTATCCCATTTGCCGCGGTATGTGTTATGGGATAAACCAAGCCTGCCATTATAAGTAACTCTAATGCATCTTTGATTTGTCTGTTTGATGATTGAACTGCTGCTCGCTCATAAACAAATTTTCCTTCTGCTTGTTTTACAACCGACTCAAAAACTTCATTAATTCTTATTGCAGGCACACGTTTTTTATATTTGGCAAAATCATTACGAAAAGAAACAAGGATATCGTTTAAGGCATTCTGACATCGTATAAAATCTTGATTTTTAATAAATTCTGAAACAACAGAGGGCATTCCACCAATTAAACTAAACATATTCATTTGATTGATGAGCTGAACGTGAAGTTCACTAAAAATAGGATATTGCGGACTGGCATCTCTTATTGCTTGAGCCCAAATCCCTTTTCCTGAAGCAATTAAAAACTCCTCAAAAGAAAAAGGATACAAAAACATGGAGCGAATACGACCTACCCCAAATGATACTAACTCTTCAAAAGCAAATTCTAAAAGCGAACCAGCTGCAATTACATGAAGTTCAGGGTATTGCTCATAAAAATAGCGTAATTTTGAAATTGCCGGAATATGTGCTTGTATTTCATCCAAAAACAATAATGTTTCATTTGGAATGATTGGGGTGAGCGTTACGGCTGATAACTTCATACAGATCTCTTGCGGGGAAACACCCGGCTGAAAAAGTTCTTTAATTTGTGATGTTGTATTATCAAAATTTATTTCAACATAATATTTAAAGGATTTGCCTAAATTGCGAACAGCAGATGATTTTCCCACTTGACGGGCTCCTCTGAGTAGCAAAACCTTTCGACCGACTTCTTTACTCCAAGCTAATAATTCAGCATCAATTTTTCTCGGAAAATAATTAATTTCATTCATTATTTATAATGATATTTATCGCCTGCAAAAATATTAAAAATTCTGATAGTGTAAAAAAACAAGCCCAAAAATTAGCCAAAAGTGTAAAAAAACAAGCCCAAAAATTAGCCAAAAGTGTAAAAAAACAAGCCCAAAAATTGTTTCAACCCAAAAAAGATGAAAAATCTTTAGAAAATTGCTTCTTCTGTCCAAAAATATTATTACTTTCGCTTCGTTTTTTTAGTTATTACAAAATTGTAAATATTGCATGCTTTTAAAGAAAAATTTGAACAATATTAACCCACTTTTACTTAATCAATAAACCTTCAATATTATGAAAAAAAAATTAGTACTTTGCATTTTAGCCGTCTTTGTAATTTTAGGCGCATTTGCACAAACCGCTCCGCAAGATGAGCTTTTGAAAATCTTGAAAAATGAGATAGATAGAGGGATGACTTTTTATAAAAAAGCGGACATTCCCGTGTATCTTATCAGCTACAGAATTGACGATGTTGAGAAGTATAACATTGCCACTTCGTTTGGCACACTCACCGCCTCCAATCCGAATAGAGAGCGAATACTCACGGTGCAGGTTCGTGTAGGAGATATGGAATTGGATAACTTTCACGAGCTTAGAGATGATGCTTCGGCATATATGAGTTCGCGGGGGGCAAGAATTAACATTCCCATAGAAAACGATGCCAAAGCGATTGCGTTGGCTTTATGGGAAGCAACAGAAAAAGAATACCGCAGTGCAGCAGCGCGTTACGAAAAAGTAAAGGCTAATGTGGCGGTGAAAGTGGAAGCCGAAGATAAAGCTCCCGATTATACAAATGTTCCTCCTGTACAGTTTTACGAAAAACCGGTGAGAATATCAGATTTCAAGTTTGATATTAAAGAATGGGAAAATCGTTTAAAAAAATATTCTGCTGAATTTGCGGATAAAAAGGATATTTTAGATGGTGAATCAACGCTCAGTTTCAGTATTGTGAGAAAATATTTTGCAAGCAGTGAAGGAACCTCCATTGCACAAAATAATTCCTATTGTCATCTTTATCTTTCGGTTATGGCACAAGCGGCCGATGGCATGGAACTTCCGCTCTACCAATCCTATTTTGCGCATCTTCCGCAAGATTTACCAAAAGACGAGATTATGCTCAAAGATGCAAAAGAGGTTGCCAAAACGGTTGTCGATATGAAAAGTGCGCCCGTGGTTGACCCCTACACCGGTCCTGCCATTCTCTCTAACGATGCCTCCGGCGTGTTTTTCCATGAAATTTTCGGACATAGAATTGAAGGCTCAAGACTGAAACAAGAATCTGACGGACAAACCTTTAAGAAAAAAGTAGGGGAAGTTATTCTGCATAAGGATTTCTCTGTAATTTTTGACCCCACCATTGCTACCTATAAAGGAATTCCTCTTAATGGAAGTTTTAAGTATGATGATGAAGGCGTTAAGGGAGATAAAGTGACGATTGTGGATAAAGGTGTGTTAAAGAATTTTTTGATGACACGTACTCCCATTAATGATTTTCCGAAATCTAACGGACATGCAAGGGCGCAAGCCGGACTTCAACCTGTTTCCCGCCAGTCAAACTTAATTGTAGAAACCGAAAAACCCTACACCGATGCCCAATTGAAAGCCATGTTGATTGAAGAGGCTAAAAAACAAGATAAGGAATATGGCTACTTTTTTGCCAGAGTAACAGGCGGTTTTACCATGACCGGAAGATTTATTCCTAACTCGTTTAATGTTACGCCTTTAGAAGTGTATCGCATATTTGTGGATGGTCGCCCCGATGAGTTGGTGCGTGGCGTGGACTTAGTGGGTACCCCCTTGGCAATGTTCTCTCAAGTGGAAGCAGCAGGCGATACCCCCGGAAATTTTGCCGGTATGTGCGGCGCAGAATCCGGCAGCGTGCCCGCAGGCTGTTGCTCCCCGGCACTATTTGTTAAACAAATTGAAATGCAGAAAAAAGATAAATCACAAAACAGACCTCCCATTTTGGAAAGACCGTAATTCCCCTTCAATTTTTGAAGGGGTGTCCGAAGGGCGGGGTAGTTAACAAAACAAAAAATTAACAATTAAAAAAAATAGTTATGAAAAATATTAAAAATTATATCCTCAAGTCATTTTTGTTAGTTGCGGTGCTTTCTTTATTGAATGTAACTTTCGCTCAAACAGAAACTTTTGAAAATATTGCTTTTAAAGCAATGCAAGATGAAATGAACCGAAATATGTCGAATCTTAAATTAGACAAACTAAAATCACCCTACTTCCTCAGTTATTTAATTACTGATGCCAATCTGTTTAGCGTGGAAGCCCAACTTGGCGTTTTAGTGAAAAAAATGGATAGACCGATTAGAAATCAAGAAACTACGGTTTTGGTGGGCAACCATCAAAGAAACAATCTCAATTTTATTAATGAAAATAAACTGTTTGGGTGGTACGGCAATTCTACCACAATTCCAATGACTTTGGAAAACAGTTATGACGCGGTGCGCCGCAGTCTTTGGATGGAAACAGACGGACAGTATAAAGAAGCTGCCGAATTAGTTGAAGCCAAGTTAGCCTCTATTAACCAACAAAATCTTCCGGAAGATGAGAAAAATTTGGCTGATTTCACAAATGTTCCATCCTTAACACACATCGTGAAATCCCCTGTTATTCATTTTGATAAAGATAAAATTACTACGTTAACGAAAGCCCTCTCGTCCGTTTTTACGAACTTTCCGCATCTTACCAAATCGGGAGTGAATACTTACTATTTTAATGCTGATGCTTTGTATGTTAACAATGAAGCCGTAAGATATAAAGTTCCGTTTTCATTGATTTGCATAAGAGCGTATGCGGAAGCAGTTGCCACTGACGGCGAACCGCTAATGGACTACATCAATCTTTATTATACTGCGCCGGAACAAATTCCCGCTTTAGATGTTTTGATACTTAAAGTTAATGAAATGGCAACTTTACTGACGAAATTGCGGACAGCACCGGCAATTCAGGAATCATTCAGCGGACCGGTTATGTTTGAAGGCGAAGCGGTAGGAGAGATTGTTTCTCAATGTTTTATTGATAATCCCAACGGACTTTTGGCGGCAAGAAAACCCATAGTGAGCAACCCGATGCTGCTTCAAAGATATGGTCAATATTTACCCAAAGAAAATAAATTAGAACAACTTACCGACAAAAAAGTGATTTCAAGAGAGTTTTCTGTGAATGCTTTAAATAAACCAACCCATGATGGAATTCCTCTTATTGGTTATTATGGTGTTGATGCCCAAGGGGTTGTTTCTGCAGCTAAAACGGCTATTATTGATAATGGCGTTTTAAAAACGTTACTCACCGACCGAACACCTACTTTGAAAAACGGAAAATCGAACGGACACCATAGTTTTGCCATTTCAGACGGTGCCTTAACGGGAACTTTAGGTTCCGGGGTAATTGAGTTAACCAGCACCGAAACCCTTAGCTACGCCGCGCTTAAAGAAGCGTTGATTGCCGCAGCCAAGGAAGAAGATTACGAATACGCCTATATTGTGCGCAAAATGGCAAACCCAATGGCAGGTGTTCCCGGACTTTCTGCTTTTGTACCTTCTTTAAATACAGGTACTTTTGGAATTTCAAAACCCATTTACATTTATAGAATCTCCGTGAAAGATGGCTCCGAAGAGTTGGTTCGCTCTGCTAAAATAGCCGATTTGTCCTTAAAATCATTCAAACGTATTGTGGGTGTGGCAGATACGCAGGAGGTTTACAATACGCTTCAAAAAGGAAAACAAGGCAGTTATCCTACTTGGCGTTCGGGATTTGCTTTGGTGGGTGCACCGGCAAGTTTCATTGTGCCCAAAGCTATTGTGTTTCAAGAGTTAGAAGTTGAAAAAGATAAAGATATTGTGTTGAAGAAAGAAACGGTAGTGCCCAGCCCAATGCTATCCGGAAAATAGTTTTTTTAATTCGTTTCAATTTTAAACAAATAAAAAATGGAAATAGGAAAAATCAATTTAAAGCTTGTAACAGTACTCGTTACCTGCTTTACCATAGCTTTTTTTGCCTTATCAGGCTGTAAGAAAGAGGAACCTGAACCAAGCAAACCCAATCTGTCAAGCGCAAAACTCATCACTTCTTTTACTTTTGTAGAACCTCCAGAAACAGGTATTATTGATGAAGCCCAAAAAACGATTACGTTTCAGTTGGATAAAGGCACCATTGTTACTGCGCTAACCCCAGTAATTACAGTCTCTGAAAAAGCTACCGTATCACCTGCTTCTGGTGTGCCGCAAAACTTTACATCTCCCGTTGTTTATACTGTAACCGCAGAAAACGGAAGCACGCAAAAATATACGGTAACTGTTAATGTGCTGGATGATAGAGATGAATGGGTGGGCTTTTATACTACAAAGTGCAGCTATGTTGTTGATGGAGAACCGCAAGACTATAACTATATTTTTAATATCACAAAATCAAGTACTGATATTTTTGGAATAAAAATCAATGATTTTATGGGTCCATTTTATGGAAGTCAGGGAATACTTAACTTATCGATTTATGCAAAGTTAAATGGGAACAATATGACTATAACTTCGCAAACGGTGCAGGGTATTACATTTTCGGGTTCGGGTAGTAAAGACCAAAATAAAATAACTTTTAATACTATTGCTATTCAGGAAGGAAAAGAACCTGTTAATTTTACCCAAGTGGCTACAAAAATGCCATAAGTTTGATTTATTCATTTACAAGTAAAAACATAATTAGAAAAAAACACGAATCTATGTTAAAAATGAACTTTCTAAAAGAGTTTAAAGAGTTTGCCATGAAAGGCAACCTCATTGATATGGCGGTTGCTTTTGTAATGGGTGCTGCTTTTAGTGCTTTTGTAAACAAATTTATTGAAGGAATGGTGATGCCATTGGTGGGAAAAATAACTG
>Ga0209628_10000269_pt1 | contig 31012 bp, 29 predicted proteins | sample TergutCu122P4_FD_187285 | JGI IMG/M metagenome (GOLD analysis project Ga0209628, IMG submission 187285) | Cubitermes ugandensis P4 segment gut microbial communities from Kakamega Forest, Kenya - Cu122 P4 (SPAdes) (version 2) | ecosystem: Host-associated > Arthropoda: Insects > Digestive system...
CTTTGAACTACGCAAAATTTGCCAGCTTTTACAAGTAATCATGTATTTTTCCGGCAAATTTTTACACTATTTTTTCTTCGTATTTTATTGATATATATTGTTAAAGCCACTTTTTAAGGAACGACTAAATAAGGTTAATTGTACTATACTCGTACTAATAGCGTTAATTTAAAATCAAACAGGGCTGAAATGTTTAGAAAATTTTTGTTTTTATTGATATATCTTATTGCAGGCAGTATTATTACGCTTTATGCCAATCCGTCTCAAAACAACGATTTTATTTCAAACTATCGAAATCTCTCTCCTGCGCAACTCTTAGATACCGCCGATTTCTATTTTTTAAATCACAGTAACGATACGGCTTTAACCTATTACAGTTTGTTTATCAACGCTCTCGCTAAAAAAGCCGATGTCGAACAGCAAAAGAAGATGGTGGAAGTGTTGAATAAAATTTCGGTTATCTACTTTTATATGTGTGATTATAAAAGTTCTTACGAATTTTTGATGGAGGCGTTGCGGCTTGGTGAGAAAATCAATTATACCTCCTACATGTCGAAGATTTATACCAACATCGGGAACATCTATTTTTATTTTGGCAAATATGATATGTCAAAACGCTATTACTCAAAAGCGTTGTGTTTTCCACAAGACAGCACATCGGTTGTGGTTTTGTTGAATAATCTGGGAGGGGTTGAGTTGGAAAGCGGAAGTCTCGACAGCGCAGCGTATTTTCTTAACAAAGCGTTGCAAATCAGCAGACGACATAACGATTTTCTCTTATCGGGTGTATGGAATAATATAGCATCACTGTATCAAAAAAGAGCAAACTACGATTCGGCGCTTTATTACTATCACGCGTCATTAAACATTGCTATAATTAATAACCAATTAGACAAACAAGCCGAAAACCTGTCGGATTTGGGCAAACTGTTTTATGAGTCAAACAGATTTGATTCGGCGTTATATTATATTGACCTGTCGAATAATGTTGCTGCAAAAAACAGTTTTTTAAGAATTTTGGTGGATAACTATCTCACCTTGTCGAAAATTGAGGAAGCAAAAGGACGAAATGTTCAATCTTTTGAATACTATAAAAGATATGCCCGTCTGCAAGATTCTATATCGAATGTAGACAAATTTGGCGACATCAATCAACTGCAACGCCTATACGAAGTTTCAAAAACAAACAAACAGATAGAACTTAATGTGCGCACCATTCGAAAACAGCGAATCATCTGGATTTCTACTTCAATTGGTTTGCTGTTAGCAATCAGTATTTCGTTGTTTATTTTCCTCCAAAAAAGACAATTAAACGCCGCCTATAAAGCGTTGGTTGAAAAGAATCTGAAAATTATTGACCTTCAAAAGAAAACCCCGGCAAAACAATCCAAAATTATTATCTCCGACAATGCACAGGACGAACTCCTGAATAAGATTCTCTCCATTATGGAAGATACATCCGTTATCTGCGATACTTCCTTTTCTATTAATGTATTAGCAACGATGGTAGAATCGAATTACACCTACGTTTCACAGGTAATAAACAACGCATTAAAGAAAAATTTCCGTTCCTTTCTAAACAGTTACCGCATTGAGGAAGCACAACGGTTGTTTTCCGAACCCGACGCAACACGATATACCATCGAAGCCGTTGCATTGCAAGTAGGTTTTAAATCCCGTAGCGCCTTTCGAGATGCCTTTAGAGAAATAACCGGCGTAAGTCCCAATTTTTATTTGAAATCAATGAAGAATGCATAATTCATTGGTTAAAAATGATATAGAATTATTAACCTATACATTTTTATTTGCGATAATATTTCTTTTGGTCGAAATAAATAAATCCGACCAAAGGTTTCGGTTCATTTTGTCTCTCGTATTTCGTAACACTGTACTTTTGCGCCATGTTTAACTTTATAAATTATTTTTATCATGGCTACAAATTTTTTTGATTCGGAAGAAGACATGTCAGACATGTCCAATAATGGAAAAAGTATTGCTTACAATGTTCAAAAAATGGAAGTACATCGTTACCCACTATTAATTACAAGAACATGGTTCTTTGCAATTATTTTATTTTTTGTTCCTTTTGTGTCTATGGCACAATTTTCCGGAGGCGATGGTTCCGAAGGAGACCCATACAGTATTACTACTCCGGAACAGTTGGCGCAGTTATCAACTTTTGTTAATGAAAATAATACTGACTACAACAGTATGTATTATAGACTTGATGCCGATATAGACCTGTCGGATTATGGCACAAATTTTAACGACGGGAAAGGGTGGATACCTATAGGGCATAACTATTATTGCTCTTTTAAAGGGCATTTTGATGGGAATAATAAAACCATCTCAAACCTCTATATAAATAATAATGAATATGACTGCACAGGACTATTCGGCTTTATTAATAATGGTGCGGCGAAAAATTTAAAGATGGAAAATGTTAACGTTACCGGAAATAATAATGTCGGTAGCATTGCAGGATATACATATTTTGTAAATGTAACAAACTGTCGTTCATCAGGTACAATAAGAGGGATGGGCAGCTTTGTTGGAGGTGTGGTCGGTTATATTGATAACAGTGTTGCAACAAACTGTTATTCTTCATGTTCGGTTAGCGGTGTTGATAATGTAGGAGGGGTAACAAGTTATGTTTATGGCAGTGTAAGTGATTGTTATTCTTCGGGTGTCATTACTGCTTCAGGGAAGGATGCCGGCGGCGTTGTCAGTTATATTGCAGAGGACAGCGAGGTTACAAAGTGTTTTTTTACAGGAACCGTAAACGGCACAGGGCATTTTACAGGCGGCGTGGCAAGTTATATTCACGAAAACAGTAAGATAGAAAACTGTTATTCAACGGGCACTGTCAATAGTACAGGTAATTATGTTGGCGGAATAGTAGGAAGCGGTTATTTAGCCTTAGTATCGAATTGCTATGCCACAGGTGCCATCCATAGTACAGAATCTTATGTTGGCGGTATCATGGGAGACAGTTTCGATTGCACTCTACAAAACTGTGCCGCACTAAATTCAAGCGTCAAAAGTACAGAAATAAATGTGGGACGTGTATCAGGATTTAAAACAATATACAGTACCTTATCGAACAATGCCGCATGGGAAGGTATGTTAAACTATGATAACCATTCAACATGGAATAACATTGGCGCCGACAAAATTGACGGAGAAAACATGAGCGCTCTCTTTGTCAATATAAACAATACCATAGGAGGACGTTTTACAAATGCCGACGGTTGGACAACCGAAAACGGCATGTTGCCGGGCTTTGGCGAACCCGTTGAAATGCCCGAACATTTACGCCTGCCGGGTGATTTGCCTCCAATCATCACCACCGAAAACCTACCAAACGGTGCAACAGGAACAGATTACAATCAAACCCTCACTGCTACCGGAGATACTCCCATAACATGGTCATTGGAAAACGGCATTTTGCCAAACGGATTAACCCTGTCGCAAGATGGCGTAATTTTCGGAATACCAATAATAGCGGATACATTTAACTTTACTATAAAAGCGACCAACAACGCAGGAAGCGATACAAAGGAGCTCTCAATTACAATTATTGACAATACGAATATTTTCGATAATTCACAGCAGCAGTTTTTCAAAATTTATCCGAATCCTGTTGGAGACATATTAAAAATTAATTGTTTAATAACAGATAAGTCACGAGTTGAAATTTACGACAGTAAAGGTTCATTGGTTCAGTCGTTTGAAATAAATGATACAAAAGCAGAAATCAATATTTCCTCATTGCCTTCGGGTGTTTATCTGATTCGATTAACAAATAGCAGTGGACAAGTCTTCTTGCCTGCTACACAGCGTTTTATTAAAGAATAGAGGTTCATAAAATAAAAATTTCTTTTATGGAACAGGTTGCCCTCCAAAGCAGCCTGTTTTTTTGTGTCCGCCATTTATCAAATAGTATGCCAAAGAAAAATTATTAAAAATTAAAAATACAAAAACAGCCCTTACCCCTTGATTTTAAGCAAATATTTTTATACACATTAAATTGTTGATAAAAGAAAGATTTTTTTTATTAGGGCTTCATTAAATTATTTTACCTTTGAAAAACCATTTCGCAAAATATTCTTTTTTATTTATTTTATTGATAATAAGAAAGTTATGCGTAATGTTTTATTTACAAGGTGTGTGTTTTATTGATTAAAAATTGCAATAGCATGGATGATATATTTTTTTCGACAGAAGAAGTAAAGCAGGAACAAAAGACGGGCTATTACGATAATCTCCTAAAAGCGAGATTACGTCCCGGATTTGTATCAAACAGCAATGAAAATAGAGAACATTCAGAAAAAAACAATGAAAATTTTAAGTTCGAACAAACAATGCAACAAAAAGAGGAAAATAAGGTCGAATTACAACCTCTTCCCTACGAAGAGGCGCTGCGTCATTCTATTGAATATTTTAAAGGCGATGAACTCGCCGCTACCGTTTGGGTAAGTAAATATGCCCTGAAAGACAGCCAGGGAAATACATACGAAAAAGACCCCGATGCCATGCACCGCCGATTGGCAAAAGAATTTGCCCGAATAGAAAAAAAATATGCCAATCCGATGTCGGAAGAAGAGATATACCTACTCTTCAAAGACTTCCGCTATATCATTCCACAAGGCAGCCCAATGTCGGGCATAGGCAATGATTTTCAAATTGTTTCACTGTCGAACTGTTTTGTTATCGGCGATGACAATCCTGCCGACAGTTATGGCGGCATCATCAAAACCGATGAAGAACAGGTTCAACTGATGAAACGACGCGGAGGCGTTGGACACGACCTGTCGCACATCCGCCCCAAAGGCAGTTCAGTTAAAAACAGTGCCTTAACATCTACTGGAATCGTTCCATTTATGGAGCGTTTTTCCAATTCGACCCGCGAAGTAGCCCAAGACGGACGACGTGGCGCACTAATGCTCAGCATCTCAATAAAACATCCCGATGCAAAAGACTTTATTGATGCCAAAATGCAGGCAGGAAAAGTAACAGGTGCCAACATTTCGGTAAAAGTTACGGACGATTTCATGCAGGCAGTAGTAGAAGGAAAAATGTTTAAACAACAATACCCCATCGACAGTCCCAATCCAAAAGTAGTAAAAGAAGTTGATGCCCGTGAACTATGGAAAAAAATTGTCCATAATGCGTGGAAATCAGCCGAACCCGGTGTGATGTTTTGGGATACCATTCTGCACGAATCAGTTCCCGACAGTTATTCCGACTTGGGATTCAGAACCGTATCAACCAACCCCTGCGGAGAAATTCCGCTATGTCCCTACGACAGTTGCCGCCTGTTAGCCATCAACCTGTACAGTTATGTTGACAACCCATTTACTGCCGACGCCACATTCAACGGTGAACTGTTTGCCGACCACGTGCGCAAAGGACAACGTCTGATGGACGACCTTATTGACTTAGAAATGGAAAAAGTTGACCGCATCATCGAAAAAATCAACAAAGACCCCGAAAACGAAGAAACAAAACGTACTGAACGATTATTGTGGGAAAAAATCCGCAATAAAACGCTGAAAGGGCGACGTACCGGTTTTGGAATCACCGCAGAAGGAGATATGTTAGCAGCGCTCGGCGCCAAATACGGCTCAGATGATGCCATTGATTTTTCTGTTGAAGTACAACGAATCTTAGCGCTCGAAGCCTATCACTCCTCCGTTCAAATGGCAAAAGAACGTGGCGCTTTCCCTATCTTCGATGCCAAACGCGAAGAAAATAACCCGATGATACAACGCATCAAAAAAGCATCACCTGTCCTTTATGAAGAAATGCAACAGTACGGCAGACGCAATATTGCCTTACTCACCATTGCCCCAACAGGAAGCGTAAGTATATGTACACAAACGACATCAGGAATTGAACCCGTGTTTGAAGTAAGTTACAAACGCCGTAGAAAAGTCAATCCGAACGACAAATCCACCAATGTAACCTTTGTTGACGAGGTAGGCGACAGTTGGGAAGAATACAATGTTTTTCATCCTCATTTCGTTACATGGCTCAAAATCAATGGTTACAACACCGATGAAGTAAAACGCTATAAAGACGAACAACTGCGTCCCATCATCGAAAAATCGCCCTATTTCGGCGCTACAGCCAACGATATTGACTGGATTGCCAAAGTAAAAATGCAAGGCGCCATGCAAAAATGGGTTGATCACTCCATCTCAGTAACTGTCAATGTCCCCAATAATGTTACGGAAGAATTAATTGCAGAGATTTACGAAACAGCATGGAAAGTAGGCTGTAAAGGAATGACCGTCTATCGAGACGGCTCGCGCGACGGAGTCCTCATTGCAGACAGTAAAATAGAAGAAAAAAAACAACAAACCATCAACGAAACCAATGCACCCAAACGTCCACGCCGACTTGAAGCCGATGTCATCCGTTTCCATAACGACCACGAACAGTGGATAGCCTTTGTAGGACTACTCGAAGGACGTCCTTATGAAATATTTACCGGAAGAGCCGAAGGACTTGTAGTACCACAATGGGTAGAAAAAGGATGGATATTAAAAGAACGCAACGAAGACGAATCATCACGCTACGACTTTGAATTTACCGACAAATTAGGATACAAAGTAACCATGCAAGGACTATCGCGTGAATTTAGCAAAGAGTTTTGGAACTATGCCAAACTCATCAGCGGTATCTTGAGACACGGAATGCCGTTGCCCAGTGTAGTAGAACTAATTTCCGGACTAAACTTCGACAGCGATTCCATCACCACTTGGAAAGCAGGCGTTGACCGTGCTTTGAGACGATATATCCCCGATGGACATAAACCCAAAAATGCTCTATGCCCCACTTGCAAAGACCATTCATTGGTCTATCAGGAAGGATGCCTCGTTTGTAAATCGTGCGGGTATTCGAAGTGCGGATAAAAAATAAACAGGATGACAAACCCCTTAATACTTATTACCAACGACGACAGCATTCATGCTCCCGGTCTCCGTAAACTAATAGATTCGGCAAAAGGATTGGGTCGTATTTTAGTGATGGCGCCCAACAAGCCACAGTCGGGACAAGGTCATGCCTTGACGGTAGAAGAACCATTACGCCTTTATCTCCAACATTCAGAGGATAATTATACCGAGTATGCCTGTTCGGGAACACCTGCCGATTGCATTAAAGTGGCATGTCAACAAATTTTAAAAAGGAAACCCGACTTGATACTTTCAGGTGTCAATCACGGCGCCAATACTTCGGTTAATACCATCTATTCCGGTACAATGGCGGCAGTTATCGAAGGCTGCATGATGGGAATCCCTTCCATCGGTTTTTCTTTAAACGAACATAGTTGGGAAGCCGATATGACGCACATCGGCGAATACATCCGTCAAATCACCGAAAATGTGATTGTCGAAGGATTGCCCGATTATGTTTGCCTCAATGTGAATTTCCCTGCCAAAAAAGAAGAACCGATACGCGGAATACGTGTCTGTCATCAAGGATTGGGCGAATGGTACGAAGATTTTGAAAAACGTATTGACCCGCAAGGCAGAGACTATTATTGGATAAAAGGACTATATCAATATAAAGATACACGCCCCGATACCGACATCATCGCCATTCTGGATAATTATATATCCATCGTTCCAACCATGTTCGACTGGACTGCAAAAGAGATGGTAGAACCATTTAAAAAACGATTTCAAAATGTTTAACAAAGACATCTACATCACAGGTTTTTTAACAGGACTTGTTCTAAATACCGTAATTGCCGGTCTCGTATGGGTTTTTATTGAAAAAGTCGGCATTTCACTCATTAGCAATCCAATTAAACTGTATCTTCTATCGGCAATTCCATCAATTCTCTTTATGTGGTACAGCATGAAGAAAAAGAGATGTATGAAAATCGGTATCGGAACGCTGCTGAGTGTTATTGTATTTGTAGGGATATTTTTCTATTACAGTATAAATTAATCATGAAAATCTTATCATCACAACAAATTCGGGAATTAGACAAATTCACCATTGAGAACGAACCCATTGCTTCCATTGACTTGATGGAAAGGGCGGCTTCTGCCTGTGTTGATTATCTATTAAGAAATGAACATTTAATAGCAGGCAAAACCATTAAAATATTTACAGGATGCGGTAACAACGGAGGCGACGGAATGGTCATTGCCCGCCAACTTGCCGAAAAAGGCTATAGCGTTTATGTCTATTGCGTAAGAACCATCAATAAAAATACCAATGATTTTATAGTTAATCGCGACAGACTGCAACAACAGGGAAAAGCAACCATCATTGACATTGACAGCACCGATTTTATACCACAACTGTATGAAAAAGACATAGTTATTGATGCTATTCTCGGCTCAGGTCTTACCCGACGAGTGGAAGGAATTATGGCTGACCTCATTGAGCATATCAATAAAACGTCTTATATGACTATTTCTATTGACATCCCATCGGGTCTTTATTGCGACAAAACAAGCGCTGAAAATGAAAGTTTCATTATCAAAGCCAACCTTACCTTGTCGTTTTTACCTGCAAAATTGGCGTTACTGTTTGAAGAAAACCATCCCTATTACGGGAAAGTCGAATATTTGGATATTGGTTTATCTCAAATATATATAAACAGTGTTGATGTAAAAAACTATGTCATCTCCAAAGAAATGATTTCTCCATGTCTCGTATCACGTGATAAATTCACCCATAAACGCCATTACGGACACGCCTTAATCATTGCAGGAAGTTTCGGAATGTTTGGCGCAGCAGTCTTAACAACAGGAGCAGCATTAAGGAGCGGCGCCGGACTTGTAACAACACATGCAGCTACAACCGGTGTTGATATCCTGCAAATATCACACCCTGAAGCCATGGTATCGGTTGATGAACACGATTATTATTTTTCAAGCATACGTCACCCCGAATTATATAACGCCATCGGCATCGGACCCGGATTGGGAAGAGCTCACGCCACAGCCCATGCACTGAAATTATTGATACAACATTACTCAAAACCCATTGTATTCGACGCCGATGCCATCAATATTTTAGCAGAAAACCCAACATGGCTCTCTTTCATCCCGAAAGGCTGTATCTTTACCCCACATCAGAGAGAGTTTGAACGGTTGGTCGGCAACTCTCTTGACAACTTTGAACAAAACGCTAAACAACGTGATTTTTCAAGAAATTATGAGGCTTACGTTGTGTTAAAAGGTGCTCACACAGCCATCACCTGTCCCGACGGCAGTTGCTATTTCAACATTACCGGTACTCCCGGTTTAGCAACCGCAGGCAGCGGCGATGTTTTAACCGGACTTATCACTGGACTCCTCGCACAGGGACATCATCCCAAATCTGCTGCCATCATCGGAGTTTATCTGCATGGATTAGCAGGAAGCCTCGCCGCAAAACAAATCGGTGAAACTACCATGATTTCGGGTGATATCATTAAGTTTATCGGAGAAGCATATAAGCAAGCAAATGGGTAAACGGGTTATTATCCTTTCTTCGACAATGAGACCTCCTTTTTTTTTATGTAATTTCTAACATTAATTAATCACACATTGTTGAATGAAAACCTGATTTATACCTCATTTTCTAACAGAAATAACCTTAGTAGCAATGAATTACAAATAGATCTATACCATATTATCATATTATTTTGATTATTATAATAAAGCAATAAAGTTGGGATTAATTGGTTCGTTTTTCAACTACTAAGATTGTTTATGTTTTCCATCTTATGGAGGAGTTGAAGATGTTAATAATGCAGAAATAAGGTTTATTCTGATTTATTATACCAAAACACCCGAAATAGATATTTGAGAAATACATTTTATTGATATTCTGATAATTAAGAATAAACCTTATTAAAAGGGTAGAACTAATATTTCATGTAAATATCAAAGACATCATTGTATTTATTTCACTATCAATTTCTTCGCCCAACCCGAACTGCCTTTTACAATAATCAATGTACCTTTCGGTTGATGTATGAAATAACTCATTTTGCCTTCAATCTTTTGGGTAGAGGATAACAATGCCCCTGTTATAGAATATAGTTGAATTGTTTCAGCAAACGGACTTTCAACAATTAAATTACCATTAATGATGTTGACGAAAACTTCCGGTGTTTTTACGGGAGTGTTTATATCAGTATTATTATTTACAATTAAAGGAAACTGTATACCCATTCCTTCACACTGCGGATTAGTAGTCAAATAATCGGCATTGAGTTCCGGATTGACTTCAATTGAACCATTGTCTCCGTTTATGTGCAATTTCCAATCTGTAAGTACCGCGTTCACCAAAAAATTGTTGGGGCGTTGGTCGTTGAAAACAGCATTCTTACCGGCTATGTAGTAACAGTTTTTGCTCATATTCGGCATACCGCTCAGGGCAGATATGCCACCACAATCGCTGCTGTAGCGAATCTCTATCATAGGACGGTTTGATGACGACCACTCACATACGACATTATGGTGAATATTGGAATTGACATTAGCCGGATGACCCAAATCAACTACATAATCCTGCGGGGAAACACCAAAGTATAGCGCACTGTGATATTGACTTATGCCGCAAACCGCATTGACTACCGTATTGTTATAAACCTGAGCATCTTTTGAAGCATATAAGCCAATACCTTCCCAACCCGAATCAATAATCAGATTATTTCGAACAATTCCCCGTATGTTTTCATAATATTGAGGATTGGCAATGGAATCGAACCATTCTAAGTTGGTATCAAAACCAACCATGATTCCCGCTCCATAAGTGCGCTCAATACGGTTCTTTTCGATGACCACATCAGTAGCGCCTCCTTTTGCATAAATACCATTTGTACAAATATCATGTATATAATTATTGTGAACAGTCATATTATCGCCGTTTACATTATCAATGCCTTCGGCATTATCATCTCCATTAAAAGGAGGAGTAAATGCCTGACCCGAATTATGTATTTCATTATAGCGAATAGTAACGTTATTGCAATTGGGTTTTACTTTTACCACATCGTATCTCGAATGATGTAGTTTGCAATCCTCAATCGTAATATCTGAAGCTCCGTATGTAAACGGATTGGTAGGATCCCATCGAAATGTAGTTTCTATCGAAACCGCATAAAAACCGCCTCTTACTTCTACACTTTGTAATTTACCACCCGAGGCATCATAATCGAAAATAACCCCCGAATCCCATTCATATTGAGGATTATAAACCATATCAATAATTGCCCATTCTCCTTTACGGGACTTGATAGTGATATTGGGCTTCCGAACACGAACCGATCTTTCTTCTCGATAGGTGCCACCACATATAATTATTGTAGCACCCGATTCCGCTTTTGTCAAAGCTTTATTAATGCTCTTAAATGGTTTGTCAATAGAGCCTGTCGCATTAGAATCATTGCCATTAGGCGAAACATAGATGCCATTTGCCGGGTCATCTCCTATATTAGAGCGCGGTCCAACATATTCGGGCGTTTGCGCTTGGGTTGAAAATGCTGCTATAATTATAGTATAAGAGAATGAAAATACTACTGCAATGAAATTCCTGTACTTTTTCATAAATATTATATTTAAAATAAACAATTCTTATTCAGTTCCTTACTCTTTTTTATATCCTAAAATCCACCGCAAATGTACAACTTTTCTATGAAAAATTATTCCAATTATATTATTCTCTAATGTATTTATTCATCTTTCGTAAAATATAAAAAAAAAGCAACCCTAAATAAAGGTTGCTTTTTAATGATTAAACCAACTACAACTTATGAAATGTCAATTTGTTTTCTCGGATTGATTTTTGCTTCATCCTTTTTTGGAATTTCAACAATCAGCACTCCGTTATGATGTGTTGCATTGATTTTATCTGCTTCTACATACGACGGCAGACTGAAAGTACGTCTAAATTCACCGTAACTGAATTCTTTACGAATGTAGTTTTGGTTTTGAACTTCATTTTCATCGTTTTTTTCAGCCGAAATTTCAAGGATGTTTTTTTCAACATGAACTTTGAAATCCTCTTTTGCGAGTCCTGGCGCTGCCACTTCGATTTTGAAATTTTGGTCTCCTTCGATGATATTCACCGCAGGGGTCATACTCCATTCTTTTTCAAAAGCGGGAAACAAATTTTCGCCCCAAAATTCGCTGACTAAACTTGGCAAATAATTGCTGTGTCTTTTCACTAACATAATTTTATCCTCCTGTAATCTTTTAAATTAGACAAAAATTTCTTTGATATTTTACACTTTATTTAGCAAAGTTAATGCTAAAAAATTGATATATTTATTATGTGATTGATAATTATGTGTTTAATAAAAAAAATAAAAAAATAAAAAACAAAAATGGTATGTCAAAATTTCTTAATACTAAAATTTCGTATGCCAATATGTCAGATATAACTGAGGTTTGATTAATCTTTAACCCTAAATTTCCGTTCCACTTTTTTTTTGTACTTTTGCAAAAAAATAGCGAATGGCAAAAAGAAGTCTTAAAAAGGATAGCACACAAGATTTAACATGCTGTATCGTTGAAGCGATGCAAGATAAAATGGCAAAAGAGATTTGCCTTATCAACTTTTCCAAAATACCTAATATGGTGGCAAATTATTTCATCATCTGTCATGCAGACGTTCCCCCGCAGATGGAAGCCATCGCCGATGCCATCGAACGTAAAGTGAAAACCGTCCTTAAAACGCGACCATGGTCAAGCGAAGGCTACGAAAATAAAGAATGGATGTTGCTGGATTACGTTGACGTTGTGGTTCATATCTTCCGTGAAGACCGCCGCAAATTTTACAACATCGAAAGTCTGTGGGCAGACGCAGAAATTTCAAAAATCAGTTAATCTAAGTTATGGAGAATAATAAAAATAAACCTGTGGATAACAAAAAAAACCAATTGGAAAGCAGTACAAAACCTCCCGTAGAGAGTAATAAAAAAAATCCTCAAAAAAATCAGCAAGAATTTCCGAGACCAAATAGGAAATCATCGAATCGTTTCTATTTGATTTATATTATATTAGCCGCTGTTTTTATGGGCATCATCATGTTTCAGGACGAGGAGCAAAGCAGTAAAATCACATGGAAAGAACTAAAATCGAAACTTGCTGCCGACAGCATCGTGAAAATTGTCGTTTACAACGAAACGGAGGCATATATCTACGAAAAAAACGGTATTGAGAAGAAACAACCGACAAAAAACCTTTTTTCCGGAATAGAAACGCCAAGATATATCTACACCATCGGACCTGCCGAAAAGTTTGTTGAGATGGTAAGCGAAGCCCAATCCAACCGTCCCGAAGGAAAAGAGGAACTATATATCGAATGGGATACCAAGTCGAATTGGGGTAGCAGTCTTTTATCCATCATGATATGGGTGTTGCCCATTGCCTTTTTGTGGTTTATTTTTGCCCGTATGATGCGCGGCGCAGGAGGCGGTGGAGGCGGCATCTTCAGCATCGGAAAATCGAAAGCACAACTGTTCGACAAAGATACCTCTGTGAGCGTTACCTTTGCCGATGTTGCAGGACAGGAAGAAGCCAAAATAGAAGTGATGGAAATTGTTGATTTTCTGAAAAATCCGAAAAAATACACTTCACTGGGTGGTAAAATTCCCAAAGGCGCTTTGTTGGTAGGACCTCCCGGAACAGGGAAAACGCTCTTGGCGAAAGCCGTTGCAGGCGAAGCAAAAGTGCCGTTTTTCTCTCTTTCAGGTTCTGATTTTGTGGAGATGTTTGTAGGCGTAGGAGCGTCGCGTGTTCGCGATTTATTCCGGCAAGCAAAAGACAAGGCTCCCTGTATTATCTTCATTGATGAGATTGACGCCATCGGACGGGCACGCGGAAAAAATACCTTTACCGGAGGAAACGACGAAAGAGAAAATACTTTAAATCAACTTCTTACAGAAATGGATGGATTCGGAAGCAATGTGGGCGTCATCATTTTGGCAGCCACCAACCGCGCCGACATCTTAGACCGCGCCCTGCTGCGTGCCGGACGTTTCGACCGTCAAATATATTTAGACCTGCCCGACTTGGACGAGCGCCGCGCCATCTTCGACGTACATTCCAAACCATTAAAAATAAATGATGCCGACGTCAATTCCGAAATATTGGCAAAACAAACGCCCGGATTTTCCGGTGCCGACATCGCCAACGTCTGCAACGAAGCAGCCCTCATCGCTGCCCGTAGAAACAGACCCGCCATCAACAAACAGGATTTTATGGATGCCATTGACCGTATCGTAGGCGGATTGGAAAAAAAGAACAAAATTATCACCAGCGACGAAAAGCGCGTCATCGCCTTCCACGAAGCCGGACATGCCACCGTGAGTTGGATGCTTCCTTACGCCCATCCGTTGGTAAAAGTTACCATTGTGCCGCGCGGGAAATCTCTCGGCGCAGCATGGTATCTTCCCGACGAACGTCAAATCACAACAAAAGAACAAATGATGGACGAAATGACAGCCACGTTGGGTGGACGCGCATCGGAAGAAATACATTTCGGAAAAATCTCAACCGGCGCCCTCAACGACTTAGAACGTGTAACCCGACAGGCATACAGCATGGTCGCCTACTATGGCTTGAATAAAAAAATCGGAAACATCTCATTCTACGACTCCACCGGACAAACCGAATATACCTTCCAAAAACCGTATAGCGAAAAAACTGCCCAAACCATTGACGAAGAAGTATCGAAAATGATAGAAGAATCGTATCAAACAGCGCTCCAAATAGTAAAGACAAACAAAGAAAAAATCGAAATCTTAGCATCCCGATTGTTAGAGCGTGAAGTGATTTTCAGAGAAGATTTGGAAGAAATATTTGGCATCCGTAACTTTGAACATGAACGCAGAGCGCAAGAAGAGCGCGAAGAAATAGTAAAAAAACGGAAACAGGAGTTGAATAACGGTGAATAATACCAATAAAGAGAGTGCCATTATGAAAAATATGTACCTTTGCATAAATTAAAATTATAGTACTATGTCAAGTTATGTAATAGAGGTAAACGAGAGGGAATTAGATGGTAAGTTATTTATTGATTTTTTGAAATCTATTGAAAAAATAAGTGATTATTTTAAGATAGTACCTCATAAAACAAACAAACGGATGAAAAAAGCCATAACACTTACTGAAGAAGAAATGGAACGCATAGAAAAGTCAAGAAAGTCAGGAGTGGGTTCATTAGATGAATTAAAGAAATATCTGAAGCAATGAACGTTATTCCGACAAAAGACTTTGAAAAGTCTATTAAAAAACTGACGGATAAAATCGCTCTCAAACGTTTGAGCAAATTAATCGAAGAATTAGAAAGCGCCCAAAGTTTAACCCAAATTTCAAATGTAGCGCCAATAACAAATCACCAGTTAATATTTAGAATTACAAGGGGCGATTTTCGTTTGATTGTTGAGTATATTAAAGGAGATATAAACATTCTGTTATTGGAGTACGTCAGAAGAAATGAAAATACATACAAAAATTACAAATAGATATCTTTAATTCTAAAAATGTCAACAAACGCTTTGTTTTTTTAGAAAAAATAATAATACCAATTGAAAGAGAGTACATCAAAAGAGAAAATCTTAAAGGCAATCCGTAATGCGCTGGCAGAGACAGACCATTCGAAAAAGATCATGGATATTGACACCAAAACATCCATCTTTCCGCCCATTGAAGAGTTTCCAGAAGTACATTTTGCCAAACGATTGGAACAAAATCACGGACGTTTTATCTATTGCACCAATGTATTCGAGGCGATGATAAACCTCAAACACATCATTACCGAAAACAAATACGACTCCATATATACCAACGAGCCTGATATTGAACATTTTCTAAAAGAAAGTGAAATCATCTATTTCAACTACGAACAGGGTTTGAAAAAGGTGCAGGCGGTAATAACGCTGTGCGAATGTTTGGTTGCCCGTTTCGGTAGCGTTGTCATGTCGTCGCGACTGCTAACCGGACGAAAAGCCCATACTGTACCCGAAGCGCATATCGTCATCGCCTTCAGAGGTCAGATTTTCAACGAAATATCATCCGCATTTCAATTTCTGAAAAATAAATATGGAAATGAGATGCCTTCCATGATCACCTTCATCACAGGACCAAGCCGCACCGACGCCATCCATGGTGAATTTGTTTACGGAGTGAACGGAGCCGCCAATTTATACGTTTTATATATTGACATTTAAAATAATTAAGTTATGGGAGCAAACGATTTTATAAAAGTGTATGCTACAAAAAATGCTTTTGAAGCAGAACTTATTAAAGGACTTCTGTTGAACAACAACATCGAAGCGACAATCATCAACAAGAAAGACAGTCAGTTTCTGTTCGGAGACATCGAAGTTCATGTAGCAGCCACCGACGCAGAATCAGCAAAAGAAATCATCGCAAGCCGTGAAGAATAACATCATTATCAGAGCATTAACAGGAGCGGTGTTTGTATCGGCGCTGCTATACTCCCTTTGGATTGGAGGTATTGTTTTTTTGCTGTTCTTCGGAGCGGTCGTTTTTATGGGAACTTTTGAGACAGTCGCACTTGTTGCTGAAAAACGATATTCCGTTTTCGCCCTCTTCTGTGCCTCTATCGCCATGCTGATTTTCCTGCTTATAAACAGCGCCAAATTAGCATGTTGCACGCCGATACCATCCGAATATTCGGACACCGTCTATATGTTACTCTTTCTCATCCCCGTTGCCGGATTATTTTCAGGAGGCATTTCAAAAATGAAACTCATCGCCGCAGGTGTCAGCGGAGCAGCCTTGTTGTCAATATCTTTCACCATGTTGACGACTATCTTTTCCGCTCCCAACGGATACATGCTCGCATTAGCATTTTTCTGTACGATATGGGTATATGACACCTTTGCTTTCTTGGTCGGTATCGCCATCGGAAGAAGAAGAATTTGCGAATCCATCAGCCCGAAAAAGTCGTGGGAAGGAGCCATCGGAGGATTGATTTTCGCTGTCGGATGCGGCGCTGTATTCTTCTACTTCACCGACATCCTCGCCCTTTGGCAATGGATGCTGTTTGCCGTTATTGTCTGCCTATTCGGCACCATCGGCGATTTTTGCGAATCGCTATTGAAACGATACGTCAACGCCAAAGACTCCGGAAAAATATTTCCCGGACACGGCGGCATCTTAGACCGTTTCGACAGCGCCATCTTCGCAATTCCTTTTGTTTTACTATTTTTGCAAATTATTAAATAGATTATACCATGAAGATTCATAAAGAAGGAAGAACAATTATTCTGTTCTCGTTGGCATTAGTAGCGCTGATTTCCGGCGCAGTTATCTTTTTCTTTCCGGAACAAACCGCATGGCACATTGCGCTATATGCCCTGCTACTGATTGAGTTTCTGTTGATTGTACGCTTTTTCCGCGTACCGAAACGTCAAACTGCTTTGATGCCCAACAAAGTCCTCAGCGTTTGCGACGGAACGGTAGTCGGTATTGAAGAAGTATATGAAAAAGAATACTTTAAAGATAAACGGCTGTTGGTTTCGGTTTTTATGAGCATCCATAATGTGCATATCAACTGGTATCCCGTCTCGGGCATCGTGCGCTACGCCAAATACCACGCCGGAAAGAAACTTATTGCCAAACATCCCAAGTCGTCGGAAGAAAACGAACGCACCACCGTTGTCGTTGAAACCGAAAACGACAAAGAAATCATGTTCCGTCAAATCGCCGGCATCGTAGCCCGCCGCGTAGTACTCTACGCCAAAACAGGCGCCACAGCAAAACAGGGCGACGAAATGGGCTTCATCAAATTCGGCTCCCGAATAGACCACTACCTCCCCCTCAACGCCAACATCAAAGTCGCCATGAAAGAAAAAGTGAAAGGAAAAACAACGGTGATTGCGGAGATATAAAGGGAGGGAGGAGAAGGAATAGGGAAATGAATCTAATTATTTAACAACAAAAAAAATAAAAAATGAAATCAACAACAACTGTATTATTAATAAACTTATTGTTATTGTGTTACTTATTAATGTCTTCGTGCAAAAAACCGGAAAAAGGAGACTCTGAAATTGATAATCCATCGTCTATTAATTTTTTATTTAACGTTCCAATTATTGCCGATACAGTTTTTATAGATAAAAAATATAACATTGATATAAGAGTTGATCTTATAGGTCGTTTAATAGATTCTGTTAAAATTATAAAGAATGGAAATATTATATTTGAATGTAATACTACAATTATCAGTTCAAAACACTTTTATTTTTATGACAATTCTGAAAAAGTCGAATTTTTGATAAGTTATAGGAAACATGGAAATAATAACATAGAATATTTTAAATCCAAACCTGTATTTTTCAAGGTTGTCGAAAATCTATCTGATAAATATGTTCAACCGTCTGTTGAAAATGGAAAACTAAAATTAGTTTGGCCTCAATTAGATAAAAAAAATACTCAAAAATATTTGGTTGAGAGTTGGATAATTGATAATAATTTTGGACTTAATTGGGGAGAGAAAAAATATTATAAAAAATTTGAAGTTTCTGAATCTGTATTTATTGATGAATATTATGTAGGAGAAGAAGTTGACTATAAAATTACGGTGATAAATAAAGAAGGTAATAAACAAGATATTTGGTATTATAAGAAAATATCTGAAACTCCGGATTTTTCTATTTCTCAGAGCCCAATAGGTGGTTATAATATTCATTTCAGTCAGTGTAAATACTATCACAATTTTGGGCAATATTATTTGACAGATGGAATGAATGCAATTCCTCAATACATACACAGCACAACCCAAATTAAGGACACAACATTTCATGTATTAGATGCAAAGTTTGGTGATGAAGCAAGGTTTTGGATAAGGTATCTACCCAAACAATATCCGGAAGGTTTTTTGGAAGAAGAATGGAGAATTTTCGGGCAGTACCTTTTTTCCCGATATGGGATAGCAAGCTTTTCTTTTAATGAAATTGTTGCTTTAGATAATAATACCATTGTTTATACTGCAGATAGAAAAGCATTCAAATATAATATTGCTGACAATTTAGTTACTGATTCCATTGTTGATAAAGGAGCATATTATGAATTTTCAAGATCGACGCCAGATGGAAAATATATTTATGCATGCTATCATAGTCGCGCTCCTTTTTTACATTTTTGGTCAACGGATTCTTTTCAAGATCCTGTTTATAAATTATATTTTGATTACATTATTCCGCCTGTCTCAAATAATTTGCGAACAATAATGTCAGAACCAAACAATAGTTCATCCGATAAATTATCCATATACGACATAACTACTGGAAATATAGTGTACAATACAAATTATCAGGGGGAAGTTGCTATTTCACCTGACGGAAACTATTTCTTTATTAATTATTCGGAATTGAGGCTGTGTAGTTATATCAATAATTATTTTAGGGTAATTTGGTGTGAAAGTGATTGGACAAAATATTATCGTCTTTACAGTTTTGATCGTTTAAATAATGATTTATGTTATACTTGGGAAGATAATAATACATTTTCCATTAGAAAGACCTCGAATTTTTCTGTAATTAATTCATTCCCAATAGAATTAGAGAATATTGTTTATATAGACTATCATTCTGGTAAAATTATGGGATATGTAACGGATAAAATTTTAATATACGATTTGAACAATGGTAACTTAATTAAAGAAATACCCGCTAAGTTAGGAGAATTATTCTTTTGGAGTAATAAAACAATACTACTGGGTAATACAATCTATAATAATAATGGGATAAAATATGTGTTGAATTTATAGAAAACTCATATACTGTTCTTGTAATACAAATTTTCAAAATGAAAAAACTTTTATTCATATTACCATTATTTTTCAGTTATTGTGCTCTAAGTCAAGAGATTATTCTGGATTAACTATTATCAAGAAAAGTTGCTACAATTGGAAAAACATATCGAATAAGTATTTATTACAATTAAGAATGAAAATTTAAAAAAATATACAGATGAGAAAAGAATTTATACTAATTGTTTTATTTTTATTGGCTTTTTCAAACATATTGCTTGCACAAAAGGCAAAAAGAATGTCCAAAACAGAATTGAAAACAAAATTGGATTCCGTACTGACTGAGGGGAATTTACTTTACAGGTACGAAAAAGCAGCGTGGGTTTCATCTGATTTAGCATTTGGCGACCCTACTTTAAAATCAAATTTTAATGCTTTTTTCACATACGAATTTCAAGGAGAAATTAAAACAATAATTTCAGAAGATGGTTTTAATACTTGTGTTGCCGAATATGTTTTTGAAAACGATTTAGATAAACCAAAATCTGAGAGAATTGAAAAGAGAGAATTATCAGATACGGAAAAATCATTGATTGCCATTCGCAATGTTATTTTAGAAGAAATATTTGAAAACAAACATGTTACATATCCGGATGACTATAGACCGAATATCATATTAATACCATTTGCAGAAAATTATAAATTATACATTACCATGGGGACTTCTCTAAAAGATGTTATACCATTCGGCAATGATTATCTTTTCATTGCTGACAAGAATGGGAAAATGGAAAATTGGAAAAAATTTCATTCTCGAATAATACCAGGAGAAACAATGTTAGGAACATACAGAGTTACAGGAATGGGACATACCCATTTGATAACCACTCCACTAATAACAGCAACAGAAATATCTATGTTTATGCTATACGCTCCCTTATTTGATATGAATGAGTTGTCTGTTTACTCCCCTGCAATAAAAAAAAGCATAAAATACAGTTTAAAAGACAACAAAATAACGGTAAAATAAAACTGCAAATATGTTTAGGTTGTACAACTCCATTTTAAAAAAAACTCCATGAACAATCAAGAACAGAATAATGACGGATTTATACCGCCACATGGCGGTTACAGAAATTTGAAATCGTACCATATCATTTTAGCATCACAAAGTCCGAGGCGAAAGATGCTATTACAGGGTTTGGGGGTTGATTTTGAAGTCAAAACATCCACTGCCGACGAAATTTATCCCGACGATTTGCATTACGAAGAAGTTGCGGAATATATCGCCAAACAGAAAACGCTGCATTTTCCGAAAAACGAACTTCCCGAACGGTTTATCCTGATTACAGCCGACACTGTCGTATGTCTTGACAATGAAATATTGGGTAAACCAAAAGACGAAACCGACGCCATAGCAATGCTCCGCAAACTTTCAGGTAAGAAACACGAAGTCATCACCGGAGTAGTTGTTACAACAGCAACCTCTCAAAGCAGTTTTTCCGAGAAAACGGATGTCTATTTTAAAGAATTAACCGAATCGGAAATTGTTTACTATGTCGAAAACTACCGTCCATTCGATAAGGCAGGCGCTTATGGTATTCAGGAATGGATTGGATATGTTGGAATTACACGAATTGACGGTTCCTATTTTAACGTGATGGGACTGCCGGTGCAACGGCTTTATGAGGAACTATGCAGGATTGTCAATACATCAACTTAAAAATCAACTCCTTATACAAATCCCCGTTCGTTAAATTTCCGGTTGCGCCAAAGCCTTTTGAGCGCATGTCATAGTCCCGTAAAACTTGAATATTATCCATGATTTTCCCTTGAGGATAGTTTTTTGCTGCGTCAACGTAGTCTTTAAGAAAATATGGATTAATGCCAAGTGCAGTAGCCGCTTGTGATTTGTCTTTCAAACGGTGGTATATCAATATTTTAGAAAAATATTTAAACAAAATCGGGATGACCATTTGAATGGGATTGTCTTTCGGGTTGGCTTCGTAATAGTTGATGATTCGGACAATTTTCAATAAATCACGTTTTCCAATGGCGTTTTGCAATTCAAAGACATTGTAATCTTTGCTGATTCCGATGTGTTGCTCAATGATGTCGTTATTGATAGTGCTTCCTTTTGGCAAGCCAATAAATAACTTTTGTACTTCATTGCATATTTTCGACAAATCATTTCCTAAATATTCCGATAAAAGCGTTGCCGAAGCCTGATTGATGTTGTAATCATAACTTTTCACATAATCGCTAATCCACCCTGCCACCTTATAATCCTGCAATTTTTTACTTTCAAATACTACGCCCGACTTTTCAAACGCTTTGTACAGTGCCGTTCTCTTATCAAGCGTTTTATATTTATAACAAAAAACCAAAATCGTTGATGGAGTGGGTGTTTGAAGATATTTTTCCAATAAGTCTTCCTGTGTTTTGGGGTTTTTCGATTTAGAGTCGGTCAGATTGTCAATACTTTGCGCTTCTTTTACTATGATAACACGTTTTTGAGCAATCATCGGAAAACCTTTGGCTAGCCCTACAACGGCTTCTTTGCTGACATCGCGACCATAGACAATCATCTGGTCAAAAGTCTTTTCCGATTCGTTTAAAACGTTTTCTTCAATAAAATCAGATATACAATCAATAAAATATGGTTCCTCCCCCTGTAAAAAATAGACAGGATGATATTTGCCCGCTTTTAGGTCTTTTATAATCTGCTCAAATGTCATATTGAGTTTTTTTTTATTAAACGGCAAATGTACGTAAAATGTTTTAATCTCCAATTTGTATTAAATAAAATAAAAAAAAGTGTACCTTTGTCGAATAATAATTTCAAACAGATGAAAATATATACAAAAACAGGAGATAAAGGTGAAACGTCGCTAATAGGCGGTCAACGTGTTCCGAAAACTCACGAACGACTGGAAGGATATGGCGCTGTTGACGAACTCAACGCATGGATTGGTTTGATTGCCGACCAAAATATTTCCGACGTTTATAAATCGCTGTCACACAACATTCAGAAGCATCTTTTTATTGTCGGTTCGCATATAGCATGTCCCGATGCGGGTAAGGCTATCACATTACCTCAACTTGGTATTGAAGCCATTTCGATGTTAGAAAAAGCCATTGACACAATGGATGCCAAACTTCCAAAACTCAAAAACTTTATCCTTCCGGGAGGAAATAACGTTTCATCGTATTGTCAAATAGCCCGCACCGTTTGTCGTCGTGCCGAACGTAATATTTTGAAAATAAGCGAACTATCCGATGAGGAACACATTTTAACCTACATCAATCGCCTGTCGGATTTCCTTTTTGTGCTGGCACGCACTTGTGTCGTTGAGTATGGTGGAGAGGAAAAATCATTATAATGGATAAAAAAAGAGAAGATGTTTTTCTTCTCTTTTTTCTTTTTTAGTTCAGACTAACAAGAATTTTTGTTATCGAACCCAACACTACCAATTGTTTAGAGTATAGCAAAATGTTATTTATCAAATTTTTACCAGGGCCTCTTAATGCCACTGCGGCGAGATGATCTTTTTCTAAACTGTCAAGCCATTCGCTTGGGATATGATTGGTAGCAGCATAATTGTGTGACCATTTTTGCATAGGCAATACTTTAATTTGTACTTATTTTAAAAAGAAACGTATTGATGTAAAAAAATATTGCACGTAAAAAATAATTTTGAATTTAATTTTTCTTACTTTTGCACATTATTGATACACGAATGGAATCAGTTAGAAACAATTTATTTTATCAAATATCCTTAACACTTGTTCCGGGGGTAGGCAATGTGTTGGCTAAAAAGCTATTGTCTCATTGTGGAAGTGCGGAAGCCATTTTTTTGGAAAAGAAAAAATTACTCCTTAAAATACCCGGAATAGGCAAAACCGTAGCAGACGCTATAGCCAACCACGAAGTACAAGAGCGTGTAAATGAAGAAATAGCATTTGTCGAAAGATACAACATACAGCCTTTATTTTATTCTGATGCCGATTATCCACAACGATTAAAAGAGTGTCACGATGCCCCCATTATTCTTTATTATATGGGGAACAGCGATCTTAATGCAGAGAAAATATTAGCCGTAGTCGGAACACGAACACCTACGGACTACGGAAGGATTCTCTGTGATAAAATAATCGGAGAATTGGATAATGTTTTGATTATATCTGGTTTAGCTTATGGAATTGATGCTTGTGCACACCGTGCAGCTCTTAAATATGAGTTAAAAACAGTAGGAGTTTTAGCACATGGCTTGGACAGGATGTATCCACCTCAAAACGAACTTCTTGCAAAAGAAATGCTGACACACGGCGGAGTAATTACCGAGTTTATGAGCAAAACCAATCCCGACCGTGAAAATTTCCCTCAGCGCAACCGTATAGTTGCAGGAATGGCAGATGCAGTCTTGGTCGTCGAAACCGCAAAAAAAGGAGGCTCATTGATTACAGCAACATTGGCAAACACCTATAACCGTGATGTATTTTGCATACCCGGAAAAGTAACAGACACAAAATCATCCGGATGCAACTGGTTGATTCGCTCCAACCGAGCAGCCTTAGTCGAAAGCGGTGATCAAATCAAAGAGATGATGGGATGGGATGAAAATAAAACGAAAGTTGGTGTTGTTCAAAAATCCATCTTCCCTACCCTATCGCCCGACGAAGAAATCATTTACAAAATATTGGAAACAAATAAAGAATCCAGTATTGACTTCATCGTTAACCATGCAGAAATGAGTTCATCGAAAGTTTCGGCAGCATTACTGAATATGGAATTTGAAAATATTGTAAAAGCTCTTCCCGGAAGAATGTACAAACTTATATAATACGATGAAAGTCAACGGAAAGAATTACACATCGGTTTGGATGGAAGGAACTACGGTTTACATGGTTAATCAAAATTTGTTACCGTTTGAATTTCAAATTTATGAAGCACAGCATTATGAAGAAGTGTGTTACGCCATTACCAATATGATTACACGCGGAGCGGGAAGTATTGGTGCAGCGGCAGCCTTCGGTATGGCACAGGCTTTTATTCAAGCACCTCACAGTCAATTTCATACATTTGTTTCTCAGGCACGTCAAAAAATAAACAGTACACGTCCTACCGCTCGAGACCTTTTCGCCGCTACAGAACGCGTTTTCAACGCAGGGATGAAATCAGTACAACACGCCATCGAAGAGGCTTTTTTGATACACAGCGAATATATCAGTGCAGGTGAAAAAATCGCCTTACATGGGAACAAATTGATTCATAACGGATATAGAATAGAAACACACTGTAATGCAGGATGGTTGGGTTTGGTTGACTGGGGCAGTGCCTTAGCACCCATTTACAAAGCGTCTCATTTTGAAAAGAATATATTCGTCTGGGTGGACGAAACACGCCCGCGCGGACAGGGAGCTCGCCTTACCGCATGGGAATTACAGCAGGAAAATATACCTTTTAAAATCATTCCCGACAACGCAGGTGCTTATTTGATGTCGCGTAATATGGTGGATATTATTTTTGTAGGCGCTGACCGAATCGCCCGAAACGGCGACGTTGCCAATAAAATAGGCACTTTAGAAAAAGCCATTGCCGCAAAAGCATACGGTGTTCCATTTTATGTATGCGCTCCTTCTTCTACCTTTGACCTTAACTGCCCCAACGGAAGATCCATCCCTATTGAAGAACGTTCGCAAGAAGAAGTTTTATATCAAACCGGAAGAGATGAATTCGGATGTATGCAAAAAATATTGGTATGTTCGCCTAAATCGGAAGCATTTAATCCTGCCTTCGATGTTACTCCATCTCAATATATTACAGGGATTATCACAGAAAAAGGCATCATCCGACCTTGTGAAGAAGATATTGTTAAAACACTACCATTGAGATAGTAATTACCATGAAAAAAACACCTGACATCTGTGTTGTTACACATCTGTTTTTACTTTTCCCCCTTTTTTATACCAAAAGAAAAAACGCTGTTGTTCGGCGCGTTCTTCTTTTGTTTTGGCGCAATAGACCGATTTTCCCGAATAGGGGTCGAATCCGGAATAGTACATGGTTGAAGCCAAAGTCATGGGTGTTGGGGTAAAATCCTGTACCTGTTCTAAACGATAGCCCATTTGTTTTGTCTTTTGCATCAGCAGTTCCATATCCTGCAAGCGGCAGGCAGGTAATGAGGCGATGAAATAGGGAATCAGTTGAAAACGCTTTCCGTGCTTTCTGTTCAAAGCGTCGAATTTATGTTTTAATGTTTCAAACATATCAAAAGATGGTTTTCTGATATTTTTTAAAACCTCTTCGGAGACATGTTCGGGGGCTACTTTAAGCCGTCCTCCGGTGTGATGTAAAAATAGTTCTTCAAAATATTCGTCATGACGGTATTCTTTTGCTTTTTCTTTCGGTATGTTCATAAACAGGTCATAACGTATGCCGCTACCGATAAAGACACGCGGAACCATCGTTCTGACAGTGCGATACAGGTCGAGCAGAGTGCTGTGATTGCAGTCGAGGTTGGCACAAATTTTCGGATAGAGACAACTTGGCTTTTTACATATTATACATAAGGATTGATTTTTACCGCTCATCCGATACATATTTGCCGTAGGACCACCCAAGTCGGTGATGGTGCCTTTGAAGTTAGGCATTTCCCGAATGTGTTCAACTTCTTCTAAAATAGATGATTTTGAGCGGCTTACAATTTGTTTCCCTTGATGTGTGGATATAGTGCAAAAACTGCATCCGCCAAAACACCCGCGATGAATATTGATGGAATGACAAATCATGTTGTAGGCAGGAATGTCGCCGCGATTGCGATATTTCGGATGCGGCATCCGAGTAAAAGGAAGTGAATGAATCGTATCCAACTCCTCTGTTGTCATTGCAGAATATGGAGGATTGACTACAACAGCAGTATCTCCAACTTTTTGTACAATAATTTGAGAATGTATTGAATTAGATAACTCTTCCACGATCCGAAACGCGAGTGCAAATTGTTTTTTGTCGCTACAGCACAACTCGTGTGAAGGTAAAACGACAGTATTATCATACTGTGTTTCTTTGGAAAGAAAAGCAGTTTGAGGAATTTGATGTTTTATTTCGTTAAAAGAAGATCCGTTTTTCATTTTCGATACCAACTCGCGGATTCCTTTTTCGCCCATTCCGTAAATCAGCAAATCTGCTTTGCTGTCAATCGAAATGGAAGGCATCACCGTATCGCTCCAATAGTCGTAGTGCGAAAACCGGCGCATGGATGCTTCAATACCGCCAATGACCACAGGAACATCGGGAAACAGTTGTTTTAATATTTTGGAATAAACCGTTGTGGCATAATCTGGACGAAAGCCTGATTTATTTCCGGGTGTGTAGGCATCGTCGGAGCGGAGGCGCTTGTTAGCGGTGTAATGGTTTACCATCGAATCCATACAGCCCGACGTTACGCCGAAAAACAGGCGGGGTTTTCCGAGTTTGGTAAAATCGCGAAGGTCGTCCTGCCAGTTTGGTTGCGAAACAATGGCAACTTTCAATCCTTCCGATTCAATGACGCGCCCTATAACGGCATGCCCGAAAGAAGGATGGTCAACGTAGGCATCGCCCGAAAAGAGAATCACATCCAATCCGTCCCATCCCCGAGCCTCAACCTCCTTTTTAGTGGTAGGTAACCAACTGTTGAGTATGTATTCGATGATTATTAATTTTGTAATATTTAGGTGCAAAGATACAATAATTGTCATTTCTATTTCAATAATAAATAATTAAAAAAGTTGTACATTTCCTCTATAAATTTTGGAAGAAATTTTTATCCGTCTGTGTGAAATTCAAGAATTTCATGTACATTTGCAAAAAAAATAAAATTGATTATTAATTAATAAAAATGCCAAAAGTATTACTTTATATCACATCAAAAACAACGTGGATATTTCTGTTCTTTGGAACAGACGTTTACGAAAACAGAGCACATGTTCACGTAGGCAAAAAAGCGACAGAGCGATATTGTAAAGTATGGTTGGAACCAGAAATATCAATCGCTAAAAACGGATCGCTTACTCCAACCGAATTAAACGAAGCACTAACGATAGCCACTGAATATAACGCACAACTAATGAAACAATGGAAAAAGTTTACCGAAGGAAAAACAATAAAAATGATAACCATTAAAAAATAACAATATGTACAAAGTAGAAGGATATTGGAATGCAGAGCCAAAAATAAAAAAGATAGATTTTCCATCACGCGGAAAAATACAAGTTGACTTTGAAGATGGTCGAAAATTAATAAGTCCGCTATCAGCATTCCCAAGCATAAAAAAAGTGCCTGTTAAACAGCGCCGTAAATGGTATTTAACAGCAGGGGGAGTAACTTGGGATGAGTGTAAGGAGGTTATCCATGTAGAGCAATTATTAGGCAATTACAGCAAATACGCACACGACAATCAAATATAACAAGTCCAAATATGAAAGCAACCCGTTTATTATTAATAACAGTAATATTATTTGCACAAAGCATTACCTCCCTTCAAGCCCAAAACACCGAAGGAAAAGATTTCTGGCTAACATTCGGACGAAATAGAACAACTTCTTCTTATTTCCTTGATATTCAAATCCGCATCGTTGGAGGGAGTAAATCATCTAACGGTTTTATCACTTTCACCGAATTAGGACATTCTGCTTCTGTTCCGTTTTCCGTAACTGCGGGAGAAGTTTTTACCCATACACTTAGTCTTACCGAAAAAGACGCAGTGTATAATGATTACACAAGCATTAATAAAACTAATAAGAGTGTACATATAACAAGTTCGGAGAATGTTATGGTTTATGCACTCAATCAAGTATCTGTTTCTACAGATGCTACCAATATCTTACCAATAGGAGCTTTGGGTACGGAATATTATCAAATCTCTTATAAGAGCAGCAGCGCAACATATTTTGATGCTTATGCAGTTATTGCCACAGAAAATAATACTCAGGTATATCATAATGGTATTTCAAGCGGAATGTTAAACGCAGGACAAGTATTATACTATTGTACTTCCATTCGTGATATGACAGGTGATCGTATCACTTCCGACAAGCCTATAGCTTTTTTTGCTCTAAATCATGATATACAGGTGCCGAACGGAATAATTTGGTCGGATCATTTATTTCAACAATTAGCGCCGGTAAATACTTGGGGAAAGAATTTTTTCGTTCCGACAAGCAGATTTGCAAAAGACAGAGTACGTATTATGGCTTCGCAACCCGGAACAAAAATAACTCAAACAGGCGGTATTCTTGTATCTGCTGAAGGAAGTCAAATGAATTTGGACAATCTCAATGCAGGTCAATGGGTAGAATTGGAAATCACTTTAGCCAATAAAGGTTGCTATATTATCGCAAATAATCCAATAGGCGTATGTGCTTACCTTACAGGTTCAAATTATAATGGTTCTAATCCTGCTACTTCTGACCCTGCACAAGCTTGGATACCTGCTATTGAACAAACAGTAGGGCAAGCAACTATTGCTCCGTTTATTCCTAATGGACAAACGGCAATAGTTAGACACGATGCTATCATTGTTACCCCTACTGCAACGAAAAACAACACAACAGTTTCCATTGGAGGAGCAGGATTTGTTCCATTAAGCGGAGGGAATTGGAACGATCATACTTCCGGCTGGTCTTACTATAATGTTCAACTTACTAATTCTGTATCATCTTATACTTATGCTAATACTGATAAACTATTTGTAATGTGCTATGGCACCGGAAATAATGAATCATATTATTACCTTGCCTGTTCCGCCATGCGAGACTTGGATGCGGCTTTCTATGCCAATGACATACATTTTCAGGAGATGAAAGAGAATCCTTTCTGTGCAGGTATGGTTTACTTTCGTGCAGAAATTAATGGACTGCACCCAACACATCCCCAAAGAATTAAATGGTTTGTTGACGGTGTCGAAGAACCCGGAACACTCAATCAGGAAACATGGAATAGGACTTTTACCTCCGGAGAATATGAAATCAGGATGGAAGTTGTCTATGAAAACAACGAAACTGCAACTAAAACCGGAATACTTAAGATAGTATCATGCAATCAGTCTGCCGAATTTTATGCCAACAACATACATCATTCGGATTTGTCTAATAATCCAATATGTAATAAAATCGGAAAGGTGGATTTTCGTGCTGAGATAGAAGGATTGAGTCAAGAGCCGGGCAGTTTGAAGTGGTATGTTGACGGAGTTAAGGAAGATGCTGCTGATGACCAACTAACTTGGAGCAAAACCTTTGAAACCGGAACATATCAAATCAAAATGTGGGTACGCTACAACAACGGTGAAACCGCAGAGATAATCAGCACTTTAAAGGTGGATATATTCTGGTTAAAGATGCAGAACATTCGACATTAGAAAACCTTATTTTTCATTATCTGTTTTCCTTTCTTAAAACCTTAGTAGAGAAATATTTTGGATTAAGATGCAGAATGTAAGGCATTAGAAACCTTATTTCTATTAACTATTTTCCTTTCTTAAAACCTTAGTAGTCAGAATGTGAGGCATTAATACTCGGAGTATAGTATTCTGATTTTTACTTTTTGTTCTATTTCTACGGGATTATTGCCGAATAGTACCACCCTGTTTGCGGAGTATGAGGCTCCTGAGATGGATATATACAAGTTATCATCGTCCATGCTTGGGTTGAGGATGCGTTTTTGCAGATAGCGGGTGATGCGCATTTCGTATCTGTTTTTATCGGAAATGTATTTTCCGCCCATATATGACGAACCCAACTCACTGTCGAGGGTTACTACTTCTTTCCCTTTTTTTGGGTCAAAAACCATGATAATTAATTGTTGTGTCGGCGACAGTTCTTTATTGTACTCTTCGGCATGGTTCAGATAGAGTTTTGCTTCGTTGATGACGATTCTTTTTTTCTCCCGCAATTTTTCTATTCCTTCAAAATTGACTTTGATACGGACTCCGCTTAGGGGTTGCAGATAAAGTCGCTGGTTGCCCGATGCGGGCGATGGGTTATTTAATTGATTTTGAAGGTCAGGGCAGGCTGTCGAATGGTCGGTTTCATAGTTATTGAAACGAATACAGCGGTCGTTAATGACAAAAGAGTAATTGGAACTCGAATCGGAGTTGGTATAATACAGTACCAATTTAGTTTCTTCCGATGATTCGTTGAAATATATCATTTTTCCAAATGAACCTGAAACAGGGTCTACAGCCACTCGTAAGCCATAATATTTACTTAAAAAATCTTCGTTGGACACATA
>Ga0209628_10000270_pt1 | contig 31006 bp, 29 predicted proteins | sample TergutCu122P4_FD_187285 | JGI IMG/M metagenome (GOLD analysis project Ga0209628, IMG submission 187285) | Cubitermes ugandensis P4 segment gut microbial communities from Kakamega Forest, Kenya - Cu122 P4 (SPAdes) (version 2) | ecosystem: Host-associated > Arthropoda: Insects > Digestive system...
CACCGTATGCGGGGTTTGTCTTGTTCAATTTTGAACGGGAAGCCCCTGCTAGGCCGTCGGAGACAACAGGCAGATGACCCGATCCCGCAGCGCAGCGAGGACAGCGGGGCATCCGACAAGCCGCGTTTTCCACATGAGGAACGATTGTGGGAAACGGGAAAGGCGCGTCAGGCAAGGGGAGGGCGTTTCCGAGTGTTGGGCCGACGGGTTTGGTAATGAAGTTCGCTTGGCGCTCTTAAGGGGGATCGGCTAGCGCTGGCTGGCCAGCACAATCCGAACCCCCTTGGCCGCAAGCCCATCCCCCGGATGGCGCCATGCTGCGCAAGGCTTCGGGGTAGGGCAAGGATTTACAGAAATACGATGAATCGTATTTACGATTTATGTGTATGCCCTTATCCACCGTGCCGCTGGCCAGCGCCTGATGGACAACTCGACTGACGCCCGGCGTAGATGCGCCGCGCTATCGAGTTGACCACAGGTGCGCACCGTGGATAAGAGCGGCAGGGGTGTTTGAAGGGCCGCCCCACGGTCGTCTGCAGGGCGGGTACTTCTACGCTATCGGAGGCACTTGCTATACAGCAGGAACGCCACTAAGATAGCCATGTGGATCAAGCGATTGATCCACTTGCGACGACCTTTCCCTGGGTTAGTCACAAAAATCACCTCCCTTACGGGGGTGTTGATTGCAAAAAAAGCCCCAGGCACGGGGCTTTTTTTGCGGCCCCGCGTCGGCGATTTTACCTCAAAGGCCGAGATGGGCAGCGAGATAGAAGGACGTTTTCTCCGTCAACCATCATTGCGCTGGCGGCTTGCCCATATCCGTTTCACCTGGCTGATGCTACATCCGGCCAGTCTGGCCGTCTCGGGAATCGTGTGGCCTGCTGTGCGCAGGGCGATGATGCGCTCGTGTGCATTCAAGTCTGGCTTGCGGCCAGTATAGCGCCCGGCTTGCCGGGCAAGCTCAACGCCTTGGCGCTGGCGCTCGCGCCGATCCTCGTAATCGTCGCGGGCCATCTGTAAGGCCAGCTTCAAAAGCATCTCCTGGACGGACTCCAGGACGACCTTGGCGACGCCTTTGGCCTCCGCCGCCAAGTCGGACAGATCGACCACGCCGGGTACAGCGAGGCGCGCGCCCTTGGCGCGGATCGAGGTGACCAGGCGCTCGGCTTCGGGCAGCGGGAGGCGGCTGATACGGTCGATTTTCTCGGCCACGACAACCTCGCCGGCCTGGAGATCGTCGATCATCCGTAACAGTTCGGGCCGGTCGGCGCGCGCGCCGGATGCTTTCTCGCGGTAGATGCCGGCGACGTAGAAGCCGGTGGCCTTGGTGTTTTCGACGATGGCCGTCTGGCGTGTCAAATCCTGTTCTTCTGTGCTGACGCGGAGGTAGATGCGGGCGACTTTCACGTTTTTTCTTGGGTGGAATGCCCAGCCTGTTCGTTTAAGTCGAGCAGCGCCAAAAAGTTGTCCATGCGCATCACATATTCTGGCTGCTGCGCAGAAATCACTCGGCAGGCCGCTTGGTGTGCCTTGGTTGAATTAACGATTTTCCTGGCTTGGCTTTCAATAGCGGTAAGCGTCGCATCCGCCGCTCTGGCTTCGTCGTCCTCAAGAAAACTCAGGAGCCGATGCCACCAGCTACGGTAGCCAGTATGGATAAGCGCCATCTTGTAGGCGAAAAGCGCCTGATGAACCTCTTTTTCTTCTTCGGTCATCGCGGCGCGTATCCCGCCTCGGCCAGCGCCCGCCCGAGCACGTCGATTGCATCGCGCATGTGGTAGCACTCGGCATCATCGACGGCGTTCTGTCGCATTTCTGCCCAGCCGATGCGCTTCACCAGTTGTGCAAGGGCAAGGGCGCGGGTGTCGTCCAGGTGGAATTCGATTTTTACCTCGGCCAGCTTGGTCGCCAGCGGCTCCGGGATGCCACCGACCAAGCTGGTGAAGCCTGGCTGACGGTCGTATTCTTCAGTGATGACGTCATACCAATCACGCCATGTTTGGTAGGTGTCGCCGCTGGCTTTGAAGGCTTCCCATGCATCGACGACGCGGCCGGTGCCACCGACGTATCGCATCCAGGCGCGGCGAGCGGCGTCGCTCGACAGGTTCCACCAGTCCATGCCGATCAGGTCGTCCTGCTCGGTTTCACTGGTTTCAGTGAAGCCTTGGTCAAGTTCCGCCAGTTGGTCGCACAGGGCTTCTTCTGCATCGGCTTCGTCCTCGTAGCCTGCACCCCGGCAATAGTCCTCGCCGTCCCGATAGATCACCCAAGCCCATTGACCGCTTGGCACCTGGTAGGACTCGCCGCGATAGTGGTGAATGGTCGTTGTCATGGTGTCGGCTCCGTGGTTAATTTGAGTATATCCTATTTAGCCCCTAGCTTAGAGGCGGCCAATAATTCTGTCAAGCAATTTATTTTGGCCTAGTGATTTTTGGCCGGTTTAATTGGCCGTCCCAGGGCTGGCTGGTTCGTTTTGGGGTGGTGTCTAGGTATTCGGCACCCCGCGTTCGTCGATCCTGGCGTGATTCTGAAGGCCGATCAAAGGCCGAGCCGGTCGGCGAGGTTCCACCAGGCGGGTTTTTGAGGCATGGGCAGGTTTGCGCGCATCCTTTCGCGTAAAGACTGCATTTCTTGCTCGGTCAGGAGTCCACACTGATGCCAGCCGGCAACCAGTCCCTCGAAGTAGCCAGACTGGAATTCTGCCCGAGGCCATTTAGGGGCTGCGGCGATCATGGCTTCCGCCAGTTTTAGCGCCTCTTGCCTTGAAAAAAGGGGGGCTATCCGGATTTGGCTGTGGGCGGCCACATCAGGCAGGTGAAACACTGATGCCGGCTCCAGGGGGGATGACTCGCCCAATCGCAGCGGTCTTTTGCTCATCAGACATGGCTCCCCATTCTTCGCCATCGAGGCCGAACTTTGAAAGGGCGGCGCAGCCAGCATTTGCCTCATCGACTTCTTCTACAGTGCCGATATGATGATCGCCGCACCACACATTCCATGTCCTCATCTGCTGCTTCTTTTTCCGTTTAGCCTTTTTAGACGGCGATTTGACATTCAAAAACTGCCATGCAGACGGAAAACGGCCCCGGAAGGAGGCCAAGGCTTTCAGGCAATACCATGCCTCATCGCTCTCGCCGGACAGGTATTGCTCCTTGTCAATCCCGATGGTGCTGAACTTCTCGCCGCTGGGCAGCATGACGGTCATCCCGTGCTGATCGAAGATGGCGCTTTCCTGGACTGCCTGAAACAGCACGAGCATCACGTCGCCGATGCGGGCAACATCCCGACCGCTCGGGTTGAAGCTGGCGACGGGAGAATTGGGAATTTCGTAGTATCCCCACCAGTATTCGCCGTCGTCGCGAACACGCACTAATGGCATGGCCGCGCCGGGCCTGAACGGCTCGCCTTGCGGCCTGACGGTTTCCCACCAATCGCAAAGCAATTTCAAGGCAGGATGCTGTTCCATGCCGCCGGGGACGCCCGCAATCGATTTCTCGAAGTTGCTGCCCTTGCCGAACGGGATTTCCTCGGCCAGCTTGACCGCCTTGACGAAAAGCTCGGCAGGCATTTCGACGGGGCCGTTGGCCCGATGCGCCTCGACATCTTGCGTAAAATGAGTCGTTTGTTCGACCTCATGAAGCTGTTCGTCCTGAAAGGCATCGATACTCCATACCTGTTCGAGCGGCACGCCAGTGATGTCAACCTCCTCTTCCAAAAAAAATCCTGCCACTTCGCCCTCTAGCGGCTGATACGCCATCTCATCCACATTAAACTTCATCCAGGCCAAGGCATAACCCCCATCTGCATAGACTAACGCGGAGTCCTTGATGATCTGGCGATGGTTGCGATCAATCTGATCGCCTTCCTCCAAACCCAGTATCGTTACCGGGGAGGTACTTATAGGCTGGCCTTTTCGCTCCGGCCAGCAGGAACTATCCATCGAATAGGTCATACCTTGGCCTGGATGAAGTTTAATGTGGATGAGGTGGCGTATCAACCAGGCATCCCGCATGGCCACTTCCCACAGCGCTGGACTTTCGATGTTCCACTCGAACTCGAGGTCGAACTCGGTTGCATAGGGCGGCAACGGAATGATCCAGCCCATGCGGATCAGTTTCGAGCCGCCGATGAAATACCGCCGATTCGGATAGGGCTGCCGAATCTCGATGCCGCCTTCGGGTTGTACGTCGACATTGAGCGTTGAACTCACGGTCAGCGTGATTTCCTCGCAAATCAAGCCTTCGTAAGGCTTCGACAGAGGGCCGAGTATTTCGGCGGGGACAAACAACTGCGGGCAGATGTGCAGGACGGGTTGATCTGCATCCCCCTGGCCAAGGGGGTTGCCGTTGGCGTCTACCATCCGGGTTTCGCCGTTAGGGAGTTTTTGAAGGGCATGTTTCATGGTGTTTCATCAGAATTAGAGCGTGCCGTAGTGCCCTGCTCGTGCTTCTTAGCAAGAGCAGAGGCGACACTGAGCAGGGCAGAGGCGACACCGAACAGGCCGGCGGCAATAAGTGCGGCGGCTGCTATGGTTGGAGAATTGCCGACCGTCCCAACAATCATCCAAATGGCAAAATTGATAGCTATCACGATGTCATACATTAGGGGTTTCCTGCTCGAAGAATGACGGGCCGGGTACTGCGCCGGCGTACTTGAAGGCGTAGGCGTGGGCTTTCCATTCGTCATTGCTCTGCTGCGTTCTCAGTACCGTTACTGCCATTGCTTGTAGGTCGGGGTCGTGATCTGCGGCCAGGTAGCTCTGGCGGGCGGCTTCCGGGGTGAGTGTAGACATGGGTTTTATGGCTCCTGGCTATTGCACAAACGACCGTTAAAGCCAAGCCATTGCGCCAGGCAAGAGCAGGCGTGACATGGATTTCCAAGCTCTTCTGCACGACTGCGTGCCGCCGGCCTATCAGGAACGCATGGCGCGTATCGTCCAAGTCGAGTCGACCCGCAACCCCTATGCAATAGGTGTTGTCGGCGGCAAGCTGGTCAGACAGCCCAACCAGCTAGACGAAGCAGTAGCAACCGCCAAAGCCCTCGACACAGCCGGCTGGAACTTCTCCCTTGGCCAGGCGCAGGTCAATAAACACAACCTCGCCAGCCAGGGCCTTGATTTCATCACCGCCTTCGACGCCTGCAAAAGCCTCAAGGCCGGTGCCGCGATCCTCGCCGAGTGCGATCAGCGCGCCGGAAAAATCTACGCCGACAACCAGATCGAGCACGCCGGCCATAGCTGCTACTACAGCGGCAATTTCCTGCGCGGCTTCCAGCCCGACCGCCCCGGCGGCACCAGCTACGTCCAGCGCGTCGCCGCCGCCGGCAAAGACCAGCAGGACGCCAACGCCATCCCCGTTATCCCCGACCCCAAGAAAAAACCGCCTGCGGCAGCGCCGCCAGTTGTCGACGCCCCTGTCGACGAGCGGGAAGAAAAACCCGCCCCGGCCAAATGGGATGTCTTCAACGATTTTTCCAGCAACCACAACAGTTTCATCAACAAACGAAAGAGGTAGTTCACATGAAAAACAAGTTCCTTTTCCCTGTCCTAGCCATGTTTCTGCTCATGGTCAGCAACTTCAGCCTAGCCGGCGGACTGGACTCCGCAACCACCGCGGCAACCGATTTCAAGACATGGCTTTATGCCTTCATCGGTGTGGTGTCGATCATCTATCTCCTGGTCAAGGCCATGATGGTCAAAATGCAAAAAGCGACCTGGGGAGACTTTGGCACCGCAGTTGTCTGGGTGGCCATCTGCGGCGGCATTCCTGTCTTGGCCTCTTGGGCCTGGAGCGTCTGGGGTGGAGCCGGCGTCTGATGAGCACAGAAACCAAGTTCGAGAAGCCAACCTACCCAAGCTACAACGGGTTGGCCCGGACGGCTTTAATCATGGGCGCTCTCCCCTTGATACCGACCATCCTGGTCTGTGTCATCGCCGTGCTTGGAGCCTTGGCCCTGCAAGCCTGGATCGGGCCTGCGGGGCTTCTTTTCGCTTTATTCGCCGTTCCCATTCTCTTTTTTCTCCGGCTGATCTGCGAAACGGATGACAGAGCAATGAGCATCCTCTGGCTGGAAATCAAATGCTGGTTCGCCGGCTTCTTTCTTTCCAACTCCAGCCTGTGGAACAACACCTACACCTTTACCCCGGTCAAATACGGATGCCATTTCCATGTTTATAAGCGATCTTTTGAAAAGACAACCGTCTATCGAGGATAGGCTGCCGCCGCTGCGTTACCACGTCAGTGACCATTGCGTCTCCTACGGCAACGACCGGCTGCTGTTGACACTGGCGCTGGCCGGTACGCCCTTCGAGACGCTCGACGACACCCTGATCGAAAACTACTTTGGCGGTCTGAACGCCTTCTTTGCCAGCATGGGCAAGGAAAAAGGCTCCCGACTCGGCATCTGGACGCATCTTTGCCGGCGCAAGGTCAAAACGCAGTTCAATTACCAATTCAGAAGCGCCTTCATGCGCGACTTCGCCAAGAAGTATCTCGTTCGCTTCGACGAAGGCGACTACTACGAAAACCGCTTTTATATCAGCCTCGTTCTCAAATACAACGACATCGACGACGGCATCCAGGAACTTGAAGAACTCGGCGTCTTCGTCGAAAAATCACTGCGCCGCTACGACGTTGAAATGCTCGGCATGGTCGAGCGCAACGGCATCCTCTTTTCCGACATTTACAAATTTCTCGGCTACCTGGCCAATGGCTTCGAGGAAGACATACCTGTCACTGCAACGCCGCTGGCCGAAGTCCTCGGCAACAGCCACCTGCATTTCGGCGTCGACGTCCTGGAGCTGCGCGGCAATCACCCCGACCAGACCAAGTACGCAACCTTGTACGACCTCAAGGGCTTCCCCGACAAAACCAAGTCCGGCCTGTTCGACTGCATTCTCAAGCTGCCCTTCGAGTTCACTCTGACGCAGACTTTCTTCTACGCCTCGCAAAGCGAAGCCGGAAAACTGATCGACGAACAGATCAACCAACTCACCAGCGTCGACGATCAAGCAGAGCACCAGATCGAGGAGATCAAGCAGGCCAAGGGCTACATCAGTTCCGGCGAACTCGTCTTTGGCGACTATCACGCCGCCCTGGTCGTCTTCGGCGGCCTGACCAAGGACGCCATGTACGGCGAAAAAGCCCTGAAAAAAGCCATCGACAACGGTGAGACAGCGCGCGCGACATTCCTCGGCGAGGCCGGCGCCGGCTTCGTCAAGGCGGCGCTGTCAGCACCCGTCACGTACTTTGGCCAAATACCCGGCGCCACCAAAAGCCGGCCTCGGCCGATGCCGAAGTCGAGCCGCCAGATCGCCGCCGCCTTCGCCATGCACACCTATTCAAGCGGCAAGGCCAGCGGCAACCCGGTTGGCGACGGTAGCGCGGTCGCCCCGCTGCAAACCATCTCCAAAGGGTTATACAACTTCAATTTCCACTACTCGCGCCAGGACGAAGACAGCATCGGCGAAAAAATCGCCGGCCATACCCTGCTCCTGGGCGCCACCGGCACCGGCAAGACCGTCCTGCAAAGCACGTTGCTCGGCTTCATGGAACGCTTCGACACCAAGCTCTTTGCCATCGACAAAGACTACGGCATGCAGATTTTCATCGAGGCGCAAGGCGGCACCTATTTCAGCCTCCGCGCCGGCGAATGGACGGGCCTCAACCCCTTCCAGCTACCCGACACCCCGAAAAACCGCGAATACCTCAACGACCTGCTCAAGGAATGTGGCAAGAACACCGATGGGAGCGTCACCGCCGACGAAGAAAAGCAAATCAAGATCGCCGTCGACACCAATTACAGCCTGCCCTTCGAGAACCGGCGTTTTAGTCGGGTGCTCGAAACCATCCCCCGCACCGGCGAGAAAAACGAACTCGCCGCCCGTCTCGAAAAATGGACAGTCGCCGGCAACGGCCGTTACGCCTGGGCGCTCGACAACCCGACCAACAGCTTCGACATCACCAGCTACCAGAAAATCGGCTTCGACGTAACCGACTTCCTCAAGAAAGGCTACGAGCCGACCGGCCCGGTCTTGAGCTACCTCTTTCACCTGAAGAGCCTCATGCAGCAAAGCGGCGGACTCATGGTCACGGTCGTTGAGGAATTCTGGTTGCCGGCGCAATACGAAATCACCTCCAACAAGATCCTCGACATCCTCAAGACCGGCCGCAAGCTCGATGAATTCATCGTCCTGGTCAGCCAAAGCCCGGAAGACGCGATCATGAGCGACATCTTCCCGGCCGTCGTCCAGCAAACGCCAACCAAGGTGCTGCTGCCCAACCCCGCCGCCAAATGGGAAGGCTACAAAGCCATCAATCTGACCCGAAAGGAATTCGACAAGCTGGTCGCCCTCTCCGAGGACAGCCGCACCTTCCTGGTCAAACAAGGCAACCAGAGCGTTTTCGCAACCCTCGATCTGCACGGCTTCAACGACGAACTGGCGGTCATCTCCGGCAGCCTCGACAACGTGGCCGTACTCAACCGCATCACCGCCGAAGTCGGCCACGACCCCGATGTCTGGCTACCCATCTACCAGCAACAACGCCACGGCAAAAGCAAGCCCCGAGCCGAAACCAACTGAAAGGACGACCGTGCAAGCAAAACTCATCCAAACCCTTGCCCTGGCCGGCATCTTGTCCATGCCGGCGCACGCCTCCGGTATCCCGGTCGTCGACATCATCGGCCTTGTGTCGATCTGCCAGCCCAAAACCTCGGGCATCCCGGCCATTGATGTCGCCGGCTACGCTGAATTCATCAGCAACTGGCTACAACAGCCCGACCAGTTGAAAAAAGATCACGAGGCCATCGCTGATCTTTGCAACCGCAGCAAGCCCAAAACCGAGCCATCCAACTGAAAGGAAACATCATGCAAGTCAAAAAACTTCTCCAGGCCCTTGCCGTCGCCGGTGTCATCGCCATCCACTCGCCGGCGCAAGCCTCGGGTATCCCGACCGTCGACGTAGCCGCCATCGCACAAGATCTGATGAGCTACACCGCCGACATCCAGCACTACGCCGATGTCATCAACAGTTGGCAGCAGCAATACCAGCAAATGACGCAGCAACTCAATACCTTGAAATCCCAATACGAGGCCATCACAGGCGCTCGCGGTATGGGGCAACTCCTCAACGCCTTGGATCTATACAACGCCCTGCCGCCGGAATGGCAAACCGTCTACCAGAACGTCAAAGCCGCCGGCGACACCCTCCAGGGCGTCAAAGCCATGACCGACGGCCAGAAAATCTACTACGGCACCATCAACACCAACATCGATCAGATCAAAGCAGGTTATCAGGCCGCAACCGACCGCCTGGTCCGCCTGCAAGCCCTGATGTCACAGATTGACAGCGCTCAAGACCAAAAAGCCGCCCAAGACCTCGCCAACCGCATCGGCGTAGAACAAACGATCCTGCAAAACGAAAACGCCCGTATCGGCCTCATGGTTCAAATGCAGCAAATACAGATGAAGGTGGCGGAGGAACAGCGACTAGACGATTTCAATAAAAAACATATGCAAACGATTGAGTAGAAATCGTGGCCATAACGATATTCCAGGATATTTTCGATATTGTAAACACCGGAATCCTGGCAACGCTGAATGGAAAAAGCGCGGCGATTATCGGGCTTATCAGCCCGATAATCGGCATCTGCTTTACTATTTACTTGTTGTTAATCGCCGTTTCGGCCATGCGCGGGCATGTTGGCGGCGAGAATATCATGGATTTACTTCTGCGAAGTATTGGGTGGCTCGCCATCATTACATTCGGCTTGAATATCAATTATTACATGCAAGTAGCAGACTTCTTCAATGGCCTTGGCGCTAGCTTAAGCGGCGCTCTTAGCAATAGCCCTTCAACCAATAGCGGTGCAATGTTAGATGGCCTTGTTACGCAATATGTAAACACTGCGTTAAAAATGTGGAAAGACTCATCTTTTCCTGAAACAATCGTTACAGTACCAACAATACTTGTTCTAGCTATTTCAGGAGCAATAATGCTCGCAATTGCTGCCGCATATATTCTGTTAGCGCAAATTGCTCTGGGGGTTTTGCTTGTTATTGGCCCTATTTTCATAGCACTTGCTATGTTTCCTGCAACCCGTAAATTTTTCGATTCTTGGATTGGGCAGTGCGTGAACTATGTTTTGCTTACCGTGCTATTTAATTATTTGGCAACTATCCAGGCTGATTTGATCGGAAAGTTGTTTTCAAACAGTATGTACACGAATAATTTTATCTTAATGCCTACTATTTCGTTAATTGTTGCAGTCGTATGGATTCTCGTCGCCCTCAACATGCCATCCCTTGCATCTTCCCTCGCTGGCGGCGTCGGCATCAGTTCAATGGTCGGTAAGCCATTAAGTGCAGCAAAGGAAATAGCCAAAGCATTAAGCAAACTCAAAGGTAAAGGCAGCAGTAGCAACAACACAATTACCTAATAAAGGAATACAAATTGAAAGACTCCTGCTTAAAAATTCTCGCAATTTCCCTCGTTTGGCTATCCGCCGGCCTCACCGCTTGCTCCTCCCCCCCCAAACCTCCCATGCCCTCCGGCGACCGCATCCCGATCAACGCCCCGGCCCGCTCAACGGCGCAGCCCGCCACGAACGACGAATCAACAACCCTCAAGCAAGAAAACGAAGCCCTGAAAAAGCAACTGGCCGAACGGCCAGCCTGCAAGGAATAACCATGCTCAATTTTCTCAAAACACCCTTCCTGAACCTTTCTCAGAAAAAAGCCGCCGAAGGGTCAAGCGCGCCAAAAGAAAGCAACCCGATCAGCCAGGCCAAAGAATTCATTTCATCATCCAGGCAATTCGAGAAAAGCCGCGTTGAAGAAGCCATCAAATCAAAGCGCCTGGCCTGGATAATCGCCGGCGTCGGCGTCGCGGTCGGTGTGCTCGGCCTGCTGACCATCAACGCCTTGCTCCCGCTCAAAACAACGGAACACTGGATGGTTCGCGTCGACAACAACACCGGCGCGGTCGACGTGGTTTACAAACTGAAAGACGGCGTCCGCAATCTGCCCGAAGCCGTTGACCGGGCCAATCTCGCCAAATACGTCATCAATCGTGAAAGCTACGATTGGGAAAGCATTCAAACGCTCTACGACAGCACGATTTTGATGTCGTCAGAGCCGGTTCAGAAAGAATACAAGCTGTTCTGGAGCCGCCCCAATGCCCCGCACCGCGTCCTGAAAAACCAGTACCGGGTCATTATCAGAAACCCTTCCATTTCATTCGTTGGCGACCTGGCGCAAGTCCGTTTCGAGAAATACGTCATCAACACCAGCGGCGATCTGGCAACGCAGCAAGGCGAAACCAGCAAATGGATCGCCACCATTGCCTACCGCTACGCCAACCCGCCCATGACCGACGCCGAGCGCCTGATAAATCCCCTCGGCTTCCAGGTCACATCGTATCGCGTCGATCCTGAGAACTACGGCCACTAAGGAAATCCGTCAGATGGAACTCAAGCGCATTATCCCCTTACTCCTGGTTGCCCTTCCGGCAATCGCTTTCGCCGCGGCTGATGGCAATCCCTCAGTCAACGACTCGCGTATCCAGGTTGCCACTTACTCACCCGATGAGGTCTACAACATCTACATCCGAACCGGTATCGCCAGCATGATCCAGTTCGAGGCCGATGAAGACATTGAAAACTCCCCGCTTGGTTTCGGCTATGACGCGGCCTGGACTGTCGGCGTCGATCGCCACAGTCTATTCATCAAGCCCAAGGCCGAGGAACCCGACACGAATGTCGTCATTGCGACCAGCAAGCGCAGCTATGTTTTCTCGCTCATCACCACGCCAAAGGGCAAAAAACCGACCTATCTGCTGCGCTTCCGTTACCCCGACACGGAGGCGCGTCTGGCCGCCGAACAAGCCGAACGCGAACGCCAGGCGGAAGAAAAACGCCGGATGAACGAAATCCCGCCGGTCAAGAAAAACACCAACTACACGATGGCAGGCGACATCAAGATTCGCCCGACCGCCGCCTGGGACGATGGCCGTTTCACCACGCTCCAATATGCCGACAGCCGCGAGTTGCCGGCGGTGTTCCGGCTGGCGGCGGATGGCACGGAAGCCCTCGTCAACACCCACATGGAGGGCGACCGCCTGGTCATTCACGAAACCAACGACACATTCATCTTGCGTCTCGGCAACCTGGTGCTGGGCATCTACAACGAAAGCTACGACCCGAACGGCGCTTTCAACGCACGCGGAACGACGATCAATGCCATTCGGAAGGAAAACAAAAATGTCGAATGACAAGAATCCGCAGACGCATCCCCTGGAGCGCGGCATTCCCGATCTGAAAAAACGGGAAAAGAAAAAAGGCAGCATGAACAAAGTGTTCTGGCTGGCAGGGATCATGGTCGCGCTCATCATTATTCTTTTCCTGGCCATGATCTTCATCAAGCGCCTGCAAGAGCAGAAAGCAGCCGATGGGGAGGGAGGCAAACCAAAGGACACCGCCGAAGCGTCGCAGCGCAAGAATTTTGGTAAGGACATCGATGAAATCAAGGCACGGGAGCTACAAGCCCGCCTCGACAAGGAAGCCGCCAAGCAGCCCGCAATGATCCCGCCGAAGGATGGCGCGCAACCCATTCCCCTGCAAACGGCCCAAGCGCCGGCCCCTGGTCAGCCGCAAGGCGCACCCCCCAAGCCTCCGCCGCCGAATCCCAAATTTCTCGGCAGCGTCATCGTCAATAAAGCCAGTTCCCCTGCTGCTCAGCCCGCTCAGGGACAACAAACACAACAACCTGGACAACGCCCTGGCCAGCCGGTAACGCCGGGAGCTTCTCCCTGGATCACGGGCGACGCTGGCGCTGCTGGCAACAATACCGGCGGCGCCGGCGGCGCAAAACTCGACGAACGGCTATCGCCTTCCGTTCTCGCCGGCACCAGCGCCAGCTTGCGCAGCGATTTGTCGATGCTGCTGCGGCGCGGCACGATGATCCCCTGCGTTCAGGCATCGCTGATCGTGACCAATCATCCAAGCCTGATCCTCTGCAAAACGACAAAAGACATATACAGCGCCAACGGCAAAGTCCTGCTGGTTGAGCGTGGCAGTACAGTCATCGGCGAACAACGGACGGGGTTGCAGCGCGGCCAGAAAACAATCTACGCCATATGGACGCGCATCGAAACCGACAAGGGCGTCAGCATCGATGTGAACAGCCCGGCCAGCAACGCGCTTGGGGCTGCCGGCATTGATGCCTACATCGACGATCACTGGTGGGAACGTTTCGGCAACGCCATCCTGTTGTCAGTCATCGGCGACACGCTCGAAGGCGTCAAAAACTACTTCTCACAAAGGGGTAACAGCAACACGTTCTACCCGAGCCAGTCACAAGACACCACGCAAAACATGGCGACGGAAGCGCTGAAGAATTCCATCAACATTCCGCCGACCGGCTACAGCAACCAAGGCTCCCTGCTCAACATCTTCGTCGCCCGCGACGTCGATTTCCGCAAGGTTTATCACCTGATCGCGGCGAGGCCAAGCGATGAATGACCGAATGACATCGGCAACAAGCCTCGCCCTGGCCCCGCGTGAGCATCACGCAATGGCCTACGACCGCAGCGTCACCGTCCGCGACCTCCTGCGAACCACGGGCATCCAGGAATACATGGACCGCAAGGGCGTCACGGAAGTCGTCGTCAATCGCCCCGGTGAAGTCCTGACCGAAGGCGCGGACGGCTGGCAAGCCCATGATGAGCCGCGTACCGGCTTCGACAAACTGACGCAACTGGCCAACGCACTGGCCATCTTCAACGATGACCGCATCAACCAGAACGAGCCGATCAAATCGCTGGTGCTGCCCGACGGCCAGCGCGGCCAGATCGTCATGCCGCCGGCGACGACCGCCGGCACGCTGTCCCTGACCATCCGCATCCCGTCGACCATTCGCTTTACCATCGACGACTACATCAAGAGCAGCCGGCTCGATCACTTCCGCGACGTTTCCGATCACTTCACCTGCCCCGACGACGTTCCCCTGCTTGATTGGGAAAAGGACATCCTGCAAATGAAGGCCGACCGCGACATGCGCGCCTTCTGGCAGACGGTCATCGACAACAAGCTGAACACCGTCCTGGTCGGCGGCACGGGATCGGGCAAAACGACCTTCACCAAGGCGCTCGCCGACCTGGTGCCATGTCATACCCGCATCGTGACGCTGGAAGACACGCACGAACTCGACCTGCCGAATCACTGGAACAAGAAACACTTGTTCTACGGCAAGTCAGGCGTCACGCCCAAGATATTGATCGCCAGTTGCATGCGCATGAAACCGGATCGCGTCTTCCTGACCGAGCTGCGCGGCGATGAAACCTGGGATTACCTGAGCCTGCTCAACACCGGCCACCCCGGCTCGATCACCACGGTGCACGCCAATGACTGCCGCAGCGCCTTCTACCGCATCGGCACGCTCATCAAGCAAAGCCCGGTCGGCCAGACCCTCGATTTCAACTACATCATGCGTGAAGTCATGACCACGCTCGATGTCATCGCCTATTTCAGCCACACCAAGATGACACAGTTGTATTACGACCCGGTGCAGAAATACCGGCTACAGCGGGGTCAATCTTGAGGCTGTTCATTGCCGAAAAACCCTCCGTCGCCAAAACCCTGGCCGGCGAACTTGGCGCAACCGGCAAGGGCGACGGCTACATCGAGTGCGGCCCCGACAAAGTGACCTGGTGTTTCGGTCACATGCTGGAACAGGCCAGCCCCGACGAATACACGCCGGATGACGCGCCAGTCGGCAAATCCGGCAGGAAGCTATGGCGTGCCAGCGACCTGCCGATCATCCCGGAAACCTGGATTCTCCACCCGAAAGACGACGCGAAAAAACAACTCGCCGCCATCGGCAAGCTGCTGAAAGAAGCGACGGAAGTGGTCAACGCCGGCGATCCCGACCGCGAAGGGCAACTGCTGGTCGACGAAGTGCTGGAACACTTCGGCAACCGCAAACCCGTTCGTCGCTTCTGGGTGTCTGCCCAGGATTCCGTCTCCGTACAACGCGGCCTGGCGGCGCTCAAAAGCAATGCCGATTACGCCGGCTGGGCGGCTGCCGCCCGTGGCCGGCAGAGGGCCGACTGGCTGATCGGCATGAACCTCTCCCGCGCCTACACCCTGCGGGCGCAGCGTGGCGGTTCTCGCGTCCTGCTCACCGTCGGCCGCGTCCAGACGCCGACCCTGGCCGTCGTCGTGGCCCGCGACCGCGAAATCGAAGGCTTCAAGCCCGTGCCGTATCACACCATCCGCACCGTGGTACGGCACGCCGGCGGCGTCTTTGCCGCCGCCTGGAAGGCTAGGGAAGATCAGCCCGGCCTGGACAGTGAAGGCCGCCTGGTCGATACCGCCGCCGCTGATGCCCTGGTCGCCGCTGTCAAAGGCCAGCCGGGCGGCATCGCCAGCTACAAACAGGAAGCCAAGAAACAGAATCAGCCGCTGGCTTTCGCCCTGTCCGACATCACCGTCCTGGCATCGGCCAAATACGGCTACAGCGCCGAAGACGTGCTGAACACCTGCCAGGCGCTCTATGAAACGCACAAGCTGACCTCGTACCCGCGTACCGACTGCGCTTATTTGCCAGAATCGCAGCACGCCGACGCGCCGCGTGTGCTGGCGGCGATCAAGCACGTCAATCCCGATCTGGCCGGCATCGTCGATAACGCCGATACACAGATCAAATCAAAGACCTGGGACGATAAAAAAATCACCGCCCACCACGGCATCATCCCGACCATGCAGCACGGCAGCAAGGCCAGCCTGGACGAACGCGAGCGCCGCATCTACGAGCTGATCGTCCGCGCCTACCTGGCGCAGTTCTACCCGCTCCACGAATACATGCAAACCACTGTCGGCGTGGAAATCGCCGGCGAAACCTTCATCGCCAGCGACAAGGTCGTTACCCGCAACGGCTGGCGCGACGTCTACAGCCAGGTCGAGGAAGAAACCGAGAAAGACGACATCGACGATGCCCAGGCATTGCCGCCGATGGCCAAGGGCGACACCGTAACCTGCACCGACGCCAGCCGCAAAGACAACAAAACCAAGCCGCCCGCGCGCTTTACCGAAGGCACGCTGATCCGGGCGATGGAGAGCATTCACAAGTTCGTTACCGACCCCGACCAGAAAAAGAGGCTGCGCGAAAGCGACGGCATCGGCACCTCGGCCACGCGAGCCAGCATCATTTCCGAACTGAAACGCCGTGAATTCCTGGAAACCAAGGGCAAGCAAATTATCAGCTCGGCCCTCGGCCGCGATGTCATCGACACGCTGCCCGAAGTCGTGCGCAGCCCGGCGCTAACCGCCTTGTACGAGCGCACCTTGAAGGAAGTGGAACAGGGAAGCGCCAGCCTGGAAGCCTTCGTCCGCGAGCAGGAAGAATTCATCCGCGAACAGGTGGAGATCGCCAACACCGGCACGGCCAGCATCGCCGGCGGCAAGGACGAAACAGCCGGCAAGATCTGCCCCGACTGCGGCGGTCAACTCCGTTTCATCAGCAAGGGCTTCAAATGCGATGCTCAACCCCCCTGCGGCTTCATGCTCTGGGTGGAAATCGCCGGCAAGAAACTCACGTTGTCCCAAGTCGACAGTCTCCTTGAGAAAGGCCGGGTCGGCCCGCTGGACGGCTTCGTCAGCAAGGCCGGCAAGAAATTCAAGGCCGCGCTGCGCCGGCTTCCCCAGGGCAAAACCGAATTCGTGTTCGAGGACAAAAAGCCCGGCCCCGCCCCAAGCGGCGAAAGCCACGCCTGCCCGAAATGTGGCAAGCCCTTGCTCCATCGCCTCAAGAGCGGAGCCGGTGGCTTCGATTTCTGGAGTTGTAGCGGCTTCAAGGAAGGCTGCAAAACGGCATTCCCGAACAAGAACGGCAAGCCTGATTTCGGCGCCAGGCCGAATCCCTGAGTTTTCAACCACCAAAGCAAGGAGCAGCAAGATGGCAACCCTGATTGACGTTTTCAACCTTGGCCAGGATGCGGAACTGCGTTACACCGCCGGCGGCGAACCCGTTTGCAACCTGCATCTGGCTTATTCCTACGGCAAGAAGGATAGCGACGGCAATTACCCAACGCAGTGGGTCGAGGCCGCCCTATGGGGCGAGCGTGCAGAAAAACTGGCCGAGCACTTGACCAAGGGCCGGAAGGTATTCGCCCACGTTGAAGATCCTCACGTCGAACCCTATCCCAAGAAAGACGGAACCCAGGGCCACAAATTGGTCGGTCGCTGCGGCCCGATTCGCTTGGTCGACAAGCGCGACGCCCCGGAGGGGCCAGCCGCCAAGCCGCCAGCTACCGATGCTGGCGACTATGCCAAGGCCAAGAGTAAAGGAAAGTCTGCCACGAAAGCATCTGCGCAGGAACCGGACGATGGCATCCCTTACTAAGGCCGAAATCGCCCTGTACGCCGCCTTCGGGATTGTCCTCATCCTGGCGGCGGCGGTCTTCGGGCAATTCGTCGGCGGCCTGGCCTTTGCCAAGCTGCAAGACATTCCGCAGAACAGCGTCACGCCGCTGACCCTGTACAACTACTGGCAGGAATACAACGCCATACCCAAGATACGCAAAGCGCTTGGCATCGGCTTCTTCATCTCGGCCGCGATCCCCCTGGGCGTCGCCGGCATAGCCGGCTTCATGTTCTTCTCCGGCAATCGCCGCGAGCTGCACGGCTCGGCCCGTTTCGCCAATACCGCCGAGATACTTCGCGCCGGACTCTTTGCCGAACAACCCGGCAAAGACGGCTGGCCGGCCATCCTGATTGGCAAATACAAGGGTAAATTTCTGCAATTCTTCGGCCAGCAATTCGTCGCCCTCGCCGCGCCGACCCGCTCCGGCAAGGGCGTCGGCATCGTCATCCCGAATCTCCTCAGCTACCCGCACAGCATTGTCTGCTTCGACCCGAAGCTGGAAAACTGGTCGATCACCGCCGGTTTCCGGGCGCAGCACGGCCAGAAATGCTACCTGTTCGCGCCGGACAGCCCGAAATTTGAATCACACGGCTGGAATCCGTTGTCCTATGTGCGTCGGGAAAAGGTTTTTCGCGTCGACGACATCCAGGGCATCTCGAACATCCTCTATTCCAGCGCCGGCGCCGACGCCAACAGCGCCTTCTTCAATGAAATGGCGCAAACCCTGTTCCTCGGCCTGGTGCTCTACATGCTGGATACCGAAGGCGAGGAAGTCAGCCTGCCCAACCTGGTCAGGCTGACCGCGCCGGCCAGCGGTCAGCCCCTGCACGAGTGGATCAACACCGTCATCGAGGAACGCCGCGACGACGGCGATCCCCTGTCCCCGGAATGCAGCAATGCCCTGCTCAGTTTCGCCAGCAACAGCGAAAACACGCGGGCCGGCATCAAGGCCAGCCTTGAAGCCCCGCTCAACATCTTCCGCAGCCCGCTGGTCGCCGCCGTGACCTCCCGCGACGACTTCGACCTGCGCAACGTGCGCAAGGAGCCAATGAGCATCTACGTCGGCCTCCAGCCAAACAGCATTGAACGCTTCTCCCGCCTGACCAACCTGTTTTTCTCGCAACTCATCAACGAGAACCTGCGTGAACAGCCCAAGGACAACCCGGAACTGAAATACCAGTGCGTGATGCTGATGGATGAATTCACCCTCCTCCGTCGCCTCGGCATCATTGAAAATACCATCGGCATCATGGCCGGCTACAACATGCGGCCCCTGCTGATTTTCCAGAGCAAGGGCCAGCTTGAAGACCACAAGATCTACGGCAAGGAATCGGCCCGCAACATCCTGACCAATTGCGGCGTGCAAATCCTCTACGCCCCGCGTGAGCAGCAGGACGCCAACGAATACAGCGAAATGATCGGCTACCAGACGGTTCACTCGAAAAACAGAACCAACAGCGCCAAGGGCGGCGGCAGTACCTCGGAAGCCACCGGCGAAGGAGCCGGCCAGCGTCGCGCCGTCATGCTGCCGCAGGAAATCAAGGAGATCGGCCAGAAGGCGGAAATCGTCATCATGGAAAACGTCAAGCCGATTTTCGCCGAGAAGATTCGCTACTACGAAGACGAGATCTTCAAGGACAGGGCCAATCTCCCCTGCCCGCCCGTCCCCAAGCTCGACATGGATTTCGTCGCCAACGCCATCGAAGGCGGACGCCGCCAGGCGATGACCCTGGAAGAAGTCCAGGCCGCCGCCGCCAGCGACATTGTGAATGACGACGAAATCATGGCCAGCATCACCGAAATCCTCGGCTTCGATGTCACCGAAATCGCCGCCGCCGCCGAAGTCGCCGAGATCGACGACGCCTACATCGACTGAAGGGAAAACCAATGTTCGGACGAACCGAAAAGAAAAAACTCGCGGCCGTCATGACGCTGGCCACCACCCGTGGCGCCACCGGCGGCCTGGTCAAGCGAATTGACGAAAACCGCGAGCTGCTCGAACACCTCATGCAAGAAGTCCCTGAGTTACTGGAATCGCATTGGTGGATAGCTAGCTGGATTGAGTCCAACGATAGTTTTTTTACCCAACTGGATGAAATCCTCGGCGGGGCCGAACAACGCCATTGGATCAAGAATTACCCGCGCCCATTCCCAATTTCGTCCTCGTTGCTACCAGACATCCGGGCGGCAATTCAACGCGATCAAGAAAAGAATGGCAGCCATAACAATCGTTTTTACCACCCCAGTTTTTATTACCCCAGGCAAGGAGGCACAACCCCTGAAAACCCCGGCAGCAATGCCAACCACATGGAACCAGCCGCCTAACCAATGCGGCATTACTCTGGAGAAACTTCACTATGGAACAGCAGGAACGCAAGCAACTATTCGCCAAAGACCAGATTCCCCCGATGTTCGAGCAGGCCGTCAAGGCCAAGTGGGGAAACGACGTCGAAGCCACGCCGGCCAGGTCGAACGGCAACTACGCCGGCCCGGTCGTCGCCGACGACAAATTTGTCGCGCAGAAAGTCAGCGACAAAAGCGTCGTTTTCCATGATCGCAGCGCAATCGACTTCAGCACCAACGCGAACATGGAAAAACGGGACAAGGACAATCGTCTCAACGATGTCCAGATGTCCGTGCGCTACGACGGCGACAAGGCCAAGGCGTACTTCTACGACCCGCAGCGGGCCAACATCAACCTGATGTTCTCCAAGATCGAGAAGGAAGCCGGCGAACAGTTGAAAGACAAAAGCCTGGAGACCTTCACCAAGCAACTCGACGGCATCAAGACCGCTCTGGTCGAGCAACATAAAGAGCGGCAGGACGCGGCTTTCGAGAAGCGAACAGGTCAATCCCACAACAACCGGAGCGCCGAGCAACCGGCCAAATCCGCCCCAAGCAAAGGCAAAGGCGACATCGAGCGCTGATTGACCCCTGCCGTCAGAAGTGGAGAGCCTTCCGATGGCATTTTTGATGACAAAAATGTGTGAAGGATATTGACATGGCAGAACATGAACCCTTTGTAACCAATAAAGCCCTAGAAGCGCGCATCAAGTCTGATTTAGCCGAGGAACAGCACCGTTACCAGATTCACGATCCGTTTGCGGAAACAACTTTTCGCTTCCCCACGGCAGAAACAGCCACGGCCAAGGCCGACGAACTCGGGGCGAGCCGGCTTCAACATGTCGCCGCTGATGGCTCGATAACGCAGGTCGACAAGGTCGACGGGCAATGGATGCTTATCGGGCAACAAGAGGTCAATCTGCGTTTGGCCGACCAGCAAGACGGAATCGACCGCGCCAGCCTGCGCTCTATAGGAGCCCGCGCCAGTCAGCGTGCAGAGGTCGCCAAGCTCGATCTGGATTTCCACGCGGACAAAGATATGGCGACGGCTGACGCCTTTGCCTTCCGGCGCATCCAGGCCCCGGAACTGCAAGAGCTGGCTGCTATTGAAATGGCAAACAACGCCCGCCAGTACCCGGAATACAAGGAAGGGCTGGACAAAGCTATTCCTGGCTATCCAGGTACAGCCGAGAAAGTCTATGCCCTTGATGCCGCATACAACGACAGAATCATCGAGAAAGAAGATCGCAAGGCAGCCGCCGCCGATGATGATCGGGCCGACTATCAACGCTGGGAGGAGCATCACGCCCGTAAAGTTGGGGAACATATCGTTGATCGCCTTGACTTGGAAATATCTGAATTTAAGCCAGGTGATTCTTCCGTCATTGAAGGTCGGTATGGCACATTGGGTTCTTCCGATTGGCAGATCGCACACCAGGGAAGCACTCGTGATGAAGTGCTGGAGAGCATTGGTAAAACAGCTATCGAGGCAACACAGTCCAAAAATTATGCCTTCATGGGCGAAAAAGGACGTGATGCTATAGACGAAGCATTGCAGCGTTCCCAACGCGACGCCGACGCCTTCGATGTCCTGCACCGCGACGACCCGGTGATGGAAAACAGCATCAGCGACGGCCGGGAACGCGCCCAAACCCCGGAAGAAGCCGCCAAGGCCATTCAGGATCGCCGCGAAGGCATCGGCGACCTCGCCAGCCTGGACGACAAGGCAGCCGGCAAGCTGGCCCGTGACGATGCCCACGATCTGCGCCTGGTCAAGGATCACGCCGGCGCCGAACTGATCGCCGCCGCCATGCGCGACAACCCGGTCTATCGAACCGAGTTCGTCAAGGCCGATACCGAACTGGCGCAGCAAGTCGCCGCTCAGGACATCGACCAGACGAAAAACCGCGAAGGCGACCGGCAGCAACGCTACGAATCACTGGCCAGCGTCGTCGACAAAGCCACCGCCGAGATTGAAAAGCCGAAGCTGCCGGCAGGCATCGAGGATCGTTACGTCAGCGTCGAAGGCCGGTTTTTTCAGAAAGGGAAAACCAGTTTTTTCGACCGTGAGGACACCAAGGTTCCGGCCTTCGTCGACAACGGAAAATCCCTGGCCACCAGCCGGGACGATCAACGCACCGTCGCCGACATGGTGGCGATGGCCAAGTCGAAGAACTGGGATGTCCTCAACGTCAAGGGAACCGAGGAATTCCGCCGGCAAGCCTGGCTTGAGGCCAGCGTCCAGGGACTTGAAGTCAAGGGCTATAAGCCGAAAGAAGCCGACATCGCCATGCTCAAAGTCCTGCACGGCGAACGCTCGGTCAACCAGATTCAGCAAGGCCCGACGATGCAGCCCAAAACACAGGACAAAGCGCCAGAAGCCAAAACAGCCCCAGCCGAGCCGGCGGAGCGGCCCCAGACCGCCGCCCCGGCCAAGACCGAACCCGACAAGCTCGGCCTGCTGGAACGCGCCAAGGTTGCCGCCGCCGAGAAGATCTTTCTCGCCGCCGTCAGAAACCTGCCCGACAACCAGCGCCAGGCCCTCGTCGACAACCTGCAAAACAAACTGCGCGACCCGGCCAATGTCCAGAAACTGCCGACCCCGCAGCACTACTCGAAAGAGCAAGCAGCACCGCAACGCGAATCCAACCGTGAACGTTAACCATCAGGAGGACATCATGAAAACCAAACCGCTTATCATCATCGCAGCCACCCTGTGCAGCCTGACCGCCCAAGCCCAGGAACTTCTCGAAGGCGACGAGAAAGACGCCTGCGAGGCGCTTCTGTGCCTCTCCAGCGGGCAGCGCCCGACCGAATGCACCCCGCCGATCCAGCGCTATCTCAGCATCAAGATGAAAACCCCGGAAAAAACCGCCGACGCCCGCCGTGACTTCCTGAACCTCTGCCCGGCTGCCCACGAGGATTCAAAAATGGGATCCTTGGTGAACGCCATTGTGAACGGCGCCGGCCACTGTGACGCGAACGCCCTGAACATGGAAAACACCAGCGTCGTCATAGCAATGGTCTGCGCCAGCGCCGACCCCGAATCCTGCTCTCAGCAGGAAATCACCATCATCAACCCGACCAAGCCGTACTACTGTGACATTTACGAAACCCACGAATACACCTACCTCGTCGGCAGCAACGCGGTCTATGTCGGTGATCCCATGAAAGGCGGCCATTGGGTCACCGGAAACGGATACTAAACGGATACATTGTGAATTCAATCTATTGACACAAAAGCATCGTTCAGGATACATTGCAAGGGCGGCGTACAACCACGCCGCCCTATGCTTTCATCCTAACCAACCAAGGAGATTCCCATGAAGAACCTGACAAAAACGCTTCTGGTCTGCATCACGATGGCCCTGGCCCTGCTGGCTGGATGTGGTATTGAATCAGGCAATGCGGGAAGTGAGTACATTGGCAAGTGGGAAGATGTGAACAAAGCTGCCCGTGATGCAAAGGCGAAAGCCGGTGGGTTCGTGTTTAGATCAGGACAAGAGGTATTGGTGATTGAGCGCAACGGGGATAGCTTCATAATCCGTTCACAAGAAGGAAATACTCCGGCCACTTTCAAGGATGGCGTCCTCCAAGTATCTGGCGCAACTTATGCTATTGACAAGGCATCCGGTAACCTCACGGACGGAAAACTGCAATACAAGCGCGTCCAGTAACGAGCCGACTAACCAACCAAGGAGATTCCCATGAAGAACCTGACAAAAACGCTTCTGGTCTGCATCACGATGGCCCTGGCCCTGCTGGCTGGGTGCGGCGAGTCCAGTAATGTGGGAAATGAGTACATCGGCAAGTGGGTAAGGGTTGATAGCGACAAGCACACGCTGGAGATTGAGGGTAACGGAGGCAACTTCATGGTTCGCAAAACTGAGCCTGATCACTTTGCACGGATTGACAGCAATGACCCCACGAAGACAGAAAATATTCCCGCCACTCTCAAGGATGGCATTCTCCAAATGCCCGATGGTCACTTCCTTGCCCTGGACAAGGCATCAGGCAACCTTACTAACAACCTGACCAACGGAAAATTTGAATACAAGCGAGGCACCTAAATGTATGCCATTCACACAACTCATATGTCATTGAATCAACGAGAGGCTGCTTGGTCTAAGTGACTGATTTTTCGACATTCGTAAAATGACCCCGAAAACTCCATGACAATTGGTAACATGTTGTTTTTACGTAACAATTCCGATGCCAATGGACTTGTGTGGAATGGCATGACCTAAATGACCCCCACCCCGCCCCGCTTCCCCATCGAATCCGTCCTGGCCCTGAACTTGCGCCGGGCCAACTCCGAATACATTGCAAGTAACGAGCCGACCCCGCACTCATGGCGTTAAAATGCCCGTAACCGCCGAGGAGGCCGACCGTGAAATCGACGCCTTCCGCAAGGAATTTCCGGGTCTTTCAACAATCAACATCATCCACGCAGACACACCGGAGGAATTGTATGGAACAGAAGCAGGAAGAAAACTCACTGGCGTCAAAGGTGCCTTCTTACCGCAAACAGGACGGGTTGACTTATTCTGTGCCAACAATCGTGACACGAGCGACCTCCGCGAAACCCTCCTACACGAAGCAGTCGGCCACTACGGGACCCTTACTTTTGCTGAACCCCAAAAGCGAGACCTCCTCGACGCCACGTTACGATCTCGACAATCTTTTTCCCTGAAGGCCGATTGGGATTTCGTCGATCAGGAGTACGCCGATAAAAGCGAACTGCTCAAGGCAGAAGAGGTGTTCTGCCTTGCCGCAGAACGGGTTGACGGACGAACCTCCCAATCCGGTGAGGAAGTCTCGAAGCTGTGGCGCGAAGTCATTCACGACAAAGCCCGCCCATTAGAAGCAGGCGATCTACAAATTATCGCCAACGCTGTCGCCGATGGCTTGGCTCGCAACACCCGCCAGCAGCAAATTTTCCCGCTGGATAACAACTCGATATTCAGAACCCAACAGGACATGATCCCCGACAGAGCCACCGCCTTTCGCAACGACCCCCCCGAAAAAGCCCTGGCCAAGCATCCTGAGTTGAAACCCGTCTACAAGAGCCTGGGCAAGGTGGAAAAGATGCTCAAGGAACGTTTTCCGAATGACGAGAACCGCCGGCAGCACTACATGGCCAAGGTGCGCGAGGAAATCGGTCGCCAACTGGACGCCGGCAAGCTCCCCTCCCCTGCCCCGGAGAAAGCAAGACCGACCAGGCAGAGCCAGCCCGATATGGAACGTTGAGGAGTTTAAGTGGCCAAGCGACAGCAACCCGACAACCCCAACCAACTCTCCCTATTCGATTCCGCCTTCAACGAAACCATCGAGACAGCCGAGCGGCTGCACGCCGAAATCGACCTCGATGAAGACCCAGGAGCAAGCCATGCAAACCGGACGCCAGCAACCGCTAGAGATAGCCACCAAGGTACTCAAGCCAAAGACGATGGAAGTCGTCCGCCGCTCACCCTCGTTTCACCTCCAGGCATGGAAAATTCTCGATCGCTGGGCCTACAACAGCCCGGAGAAACTGAAAGCGCTGGAAGCCGAGGGCCAGATTGTCCTGTTCGACCGGGTACTGACGCAGCAGGCGACCGAGAACGAGATCCTGACCAGCTTGCCGGGCCTGGAACAACGCCGGAACGGCCTGATGGAACACGAGATTCTGGCCATGAACGAGATCAACACGGAACTGTAGTGCCGCTGGCGGCGCCACCGCCAGCCGACTACGCCATCACCGACGCCGACCGGCTCGGCGAAGGCGGGCCGAAGTCCAAATACCGCGACAACATCGCCGCGCTCAAGCTGCTTGGACAACTGCGCGAGGAAGCCCGACCGGCAACGCCGGAGGAACAGGCAACCCTGGTGCGCTACGTCGGTTGGGGCGGCCTGCCGCAAGCCTTCGACCATCGCAACGAGGACTGGCAACGCGAATATCACGAACTGGCCAGCCTCCTGCCCAAAGACCAATACGAGCAGGCCCGCCGCTCAACCCAGGACGCGCACTACACCTCGCGGACCGTCATTGACGGCATCTACAAGGGGCTGGAGCGGATCGGCTTCGCCGGCGGCGACGTGCTCGAACCGTCCGCCGGTACCGGCAATTTCATCGGCCTCATGCCGGCGTCGATGCGTGAGAACAGCGCCGTGACCGGCATCGAACTCGATCCGCTGACCGCCGAAATTGCCCGTCATCTCTACCCGAGCGCGTCGATCATCAACAAGGGGTTGCAGAATGTGTTCATCCCGGCCAACACCTTCGATGCCGTCGTCGGCAACCCGCCCTTTGGCGCTCAGTCGCTCTACGACCCCTACCACCGGGAACTCGACGGCTTTTCGATCCACAACTATTTCCTGGCCAAGTCCATCGACAAGCTGCGCGACGGCGGCGTCGCCGCCTTCGTCGTCAGCCGCTATTTCCTCGATGCCGGCGACCCCACGGCACGGGAGCATATCGCCGACCAGGCGCATTTCCTCGGCGCGATCCGGCTGCCAAACACGGCATTCAAACAGAATGCCCTGACCGAGGTAACGACCGACATCGTTTTCTTCAAGAAGGCGGCCGCCGGCGAGACGCCCGAACGGCAATGGGTGCACACCGACCATCTGCTCGACCGCGACACCGGCGAACCGATCACGATCAACCGCTACTACATCGACCACCCGGAACAGATGGCCGGGCACATGGCCATCACCAGCAAAATGCACCGCGATACAGCAGATTTGCTGCCCGATGCCGGCGTCGAACTGGCGGACGCCATCGAGCGCCGCATCGCCGCCCTGCCCGCCGGCATCTACCGGCCCCCGGTACGTGATGCCGCCGCCCTGGAACGCCAGGGCGAAGCCCGGCTGACGCTGCCCGACACCCTCAAGGTCGGCTCCTATTTCCTCATGCCCGACGGACGCCTGGCGCAGCGCCAGCCCGATGTACTGGACAAGCACGATTACATCCTCGTCGAACCGAAAAACGAGCGCGCCGGCGAACGCATCAAGGGCATGGTCGGCATACGTGAAAACCTGCGCGAGCTGATGCAGGCCGAACGCTCGGAGTATGTGACCGATCACGATCTGAATATCAACCATCGCGCCGCCCTCAACCGCAGCTACGACGCCTTTGTCCGCCGGCACGGCCATATCAGCGCCCAAGCCAACCGCCTGGCCATGTCGGACGATCCCGCCTACCCGCTGCTGGCCGCGCTGGAACGCAACTACGACCGGGGCATTTCGCCGGAAACCGCCAAAAAGCATGGCGTTCCCGTCCGCGCGCCCAGCGCCGACAAAGCCGCCATCTTCTCCCGGCGCGTCATCGGCCCGCGCAAGGAAGTAACCCACGTCGACAACGCCAAGGACGCCCTGGTCGTCTCCATGAACGAAACCGGCGGCGTCGACTTCGAGCGCATGGTGCGCCTGACCGGCAAGCCGGAAGATGTGCTGATCGCCGACCTCAAGGGCTTGGTGTACCTCAACCCGGAACGCAACACCTGGGAAACAGCAGACCAGTACCTGACCGGCAACGTCAAGGCCAAGCTGCGGATCGCCGAGCAGGTGGCCGCCACCTATCCCCGCTACGCCGAGAACGTCGACGCGCTACGCGCCGTCCAGCCGGCGGACATCGAGCCGGTCGACATCGCCGTGCAACTCGGCTCCACCTGGGTGCCTGCGTCGGTGGTCGATCAGTTCGTCGGCCATCTGCTCGGCGACGACGTGCGGCGCAACATCAGCTACCAGGAATCCATCGGCAAGTGGCTGGTCGACATCAGGGGCGGCAATCACACGACCAACCATGTGACCTGGGGAACAGAGGATTACCCCGCGAATCAGTTGATCGAGGTCATCCTGGCCAACAAGCCGATTCAGGTCAAAGACCAGGTAGGCAAGGATGAAAATGGCCGACCGATCTACGAGGTCAACGAGACAGATACCGCTGCCGCCAACCAGAAAGCCGACGAAATCCGCCAGGCATTTCTCGATTGGATATGGGAGGACAAAGAGCGCCGCGACCTGCTGGCCACGATCTACAACGAGTGTTTCAACACCAACGTGCCGCAACGCTATGACGGTGGCCATCTGACCCTGCCCGGCGCATCGCTCGACATCGATCTGCGTCCGCACCAGAAAGACGCCATTTGGCGCGGTATCCAGGATGGCACGGCACTCTACGACCACGTGGTCGGTGCCGGTAAAACGCTAGTCTGCGTCGGCACCGTCATGGAAAGCAAGCGCATGGGCCTGATGAACAAGCCCATGCTCGTGGTTCCCAACCATCTGTTGCTGCAATGGAAAGACTCGTTCTACTCCCTGTACCCGAACGCCAACATCCTGGTCGCCGACAAAACCGACTTCGCCAAAGAGAACCGCGAACGGCTCTTTGGCCGCATCGCCACCGGCGATTGGGACGCCGTGATTGTCGCCCATAGCTCTTTCAAGAAAATCGGCATGCCCGATGCCACGCTGCGCGAACTGCTGAACGAGCAGATCGACGACCTGACCGACGCCATCAACCAGATGAAAGAGGACAAGGGCGACCGACTCTCCATCAAGGAAATGGAGAAGGCGAAAGAGCGCATGGAGGCCCGCTTGTTGCGCCATGCCGACACCGGCGCGAAAGACAAGGCCGTCAGCTTCGCCGATCTGGGCGTCGACGCGCTCTTTGTCGACGAGGCGCATGAGTTCAAGAACCTGTTCATCACTACCTCGCTCAACCGCGTCTCCGGCCTGGGCAACTTGGCCGGCTCGGAGAAGGCATTCGATTTGTTCGTGAAGTGCCGCTACCTCCAGCAGCAGAACGACGGCCGGGGCGTGTTCTTCGCCACGGGGACGCCGATCAGCAACACCATCGCTGAGTTGTACACCATGCAGCGGTACATGCAGTACGACGGCCTGAAAGAGCGCGGCATCGTCCATTTCGACGCCTGGGCCTCAACCTTCGGCCAGGTCGTGACCGGCTGGGAACTGGACGCCACCGGCGTGAACTACCGGCTCAACAGCCGTTTCTCGAAGTTCCAGAATGTGCCGGAACTGACGGCAATGTATCGCACCTTCGCCGATGTCATCACCAAGTCCGACCTCGACCGGCAGGCCGAGGAACGCGGCACGCGCTTCCCGGTGCCGAAGATCAAAGGCGGCAAGCCACAAAACATCGTGGTCGAACGCTCAGAAGCCCAGGCGCGCTTCATGGGCATTCAGGAGCCGAAATTCGACGATGACGGCAAGCCCATCATGGGCGCCGGCGGCACACAGATAAAAGACTGGACGCCGGGGTCGATCATCTACCGGATGGAGAATCTGCCCAACGATCCGCGTGAGGATAACCCGCTCAAGATCACCAACGACGCGAGGAAGGCCGGGCTGGATTTCCGCCTCATTGATCCACACGCCGCCGACGATCCGGGCAGCAAGGTCAATACCGCCGTCGATCATATCCATCGGATATGGAAGCAGTGGGAGGATGAGAAAGGTACGCAGCTTGTCTTTTGCGACCTGTCGACGCCGAAGTCGAAACCAGCGGCCAAGGCGGGCCTGGCTGCGCCAGAGGCCGACGACCAGGCAGACGATGAAGCCATCACCATTTCAATGGACGAGCTGCTGGCCAGCAATGCCAAGTTCTCGGTATACGACGACATCAAGGCCAAGCTGATCGCCCGTGGCGTGCCGGAACGAGAGATTCGCTTCATCCACGAAGCCACGACGGATTTGCAGAAGGCCAAGCTGTTCGACGACATGAACCGGGGCGATGTGCGCATCCTGCTCGGCTCGACCGCCAAGATGGGCGCGGGAACAAACGTACAGAAACGCCTGGTCGCCGAGCATCACCTTGATGCACCGTGGCGGCCGAGCGACCTGGAGCAGCGCGAGGGGCGCATCCTGCGCCAGGGCAACCAGTTCTACGAGAAAGACCCGGACGGCTTCGAGGTCGAGATCCTGCGCTACGCCACCAAACAGACCTACGATAGCCGCATGTGGCAGACCATCGAATACAAGGCCAGCGGCATCGAGCAGTTCAGGAAGGGCGACAGCTTGCAGCGCGTCATCGAGGACGTCGCCGGCGAGGCAGCCAACGCGGCCGAGATGAAGGCGGCGGCCACGGGCAATCCGCTCATCTTCATGCAGGTGCAGCTTGCGGCCGATTTGAAGAAGGTCGAGGCGCTCTACTCCAACCACAAGCGCAATCAACACAGTCTGGAAAGCCGGATTGACTGGCTGGCCAAGGCCGACGAACGCGCCGACCAAGCCGTCGATCAATGGAACAAGGAAATCGCGTTACGCGATGCCAAAAGCACGGCGCATTTCCAGTTCAGAACAAACGGAAAAACCTACGGCGAGAAGGATCGGGAGGAATTGCTGCATCATGTCACGGCGTCGATGAAGGAAGCCATCAAGCAACAGGGAAACGTCTTCCGCGACATGCCTGGCGTCGCCTCTGTCGGCATGTTCCGTGATTTCAACAAACTGGTTCCTGTCGGTAGCTACCGTGGCTTCAACATCTATGTTTCCGTGCAACAGCATGAGATTCAATTCAGACTGGCGGGAGCCGTCAATCAGTATGAGTCGGAAAAGCTGCGCTACAGACCAGATGACAAGTTCAGCCTGCCCGGCTTCGTCCAGCGCCTGGATAACTATCTGTCCCGGTTCGAGGATTGGCGGCAAGATGCCGAGAATGCCCGCAAGCATGAGCGGGCCGAGCACGCCAAAGCCGTGGTTGAGCGCGACAAGCCATTTCCGCAGCAACAGCAGCTCGACACGCTGCGCCAGGACGTGCGCGACGTGATGACCGAGTTGAAGTTGATGCAGGCCGATGGTAGTTATGTGTCACAGTGGCGGCCGCGCTCGATGGCGAGTGCCGCCGACAAAGACCAGAGCAAGCAAACACCCGAGAATATTGCGGGCAGCGCGGCCATGAAAGTCTTGCAGGAAGCCATCAAGAACTTGCCGCCAGAGAAGCAATCGGACATCGTGGGCCAGTTCCAGGCAAAGATGCAACACCCGGAAAACATCGACAAACTCCCGGCGCCGCAGCAACTGACCACAAATCGACCCCCTCTACCGCTTGTCACACCCCGCCGGGATGATGAACGCAGCCGCTGATAAATCGTAAATACGATTCTCCGTATTTCTGTGAAATCCGCACTCGGAAACGCCCTCCCCTTGCCTGACGCGCCTTTCCCGTTTCCCACAATCGTTCCTCATGTGGAAAACGCGGCTTGTCGGATGCCCCGCTGTCCTCGCTGCGCTGCGGGATCG
>Ga0209628_10000271_pt1 | contig 30985 bp, 23 predicted proteins | sample TergutCu122P4_FD_187285 | JGI IMG/M metagenome (GOLD analysis project Ga0209628, IMG submission 187285) | Cubitermes ugandensis P4 segment gut microbial communities from Kakamega Forest, Kenya - Cu122 P4 (SPAdes) (version 2) | ecosystem: Host-associated > Arthropoda: Insects > Digestive system...
GATGTGCCTGATGGTTGCCTTCGGCTGCTTCTGGGGACTGCGGGCAGGAGAAATACTCGCCCTGCGGTGGTGTGATATTTTGGACAGAGACTCATTCGAGGTGGAAATTGAAAAATCGGGAAGCAAGCCACGTAAACGGCGGATTGATATCATCCCGGACATTCGGGAACTGATTGCCAGGATTTATACCCGGATGCTTGTAAAAAACAGGAAGGATTATGTCTTTCTGAACCGTAAAACTGGTAAACCCTATACCATCCAGAACATGAACGGAGTAATCAAAACCCTGGCCGGGAAATACCGTTTGTCCGCAGAGCGTCTTTCCACTCATTCTTTCCGTAAGACCTTCGGACGTCATTACTGGGAAGAAAACGACTGCAGCGAGCAGGCGCTGATCATCCTGTCGGAAGTGTTTCAGCATCAAAAAATATCAGATACCAAGCGGTATTTGGGGATTACTGTAGATGAGATACGGTCAGTGTATCATAGTTTTAGACTGTAAAAATCAAGAGAAATAGATGGTAAATTTATAGTTGGTGAGGATACTTCAAAAAAGTCCAATCCAGGAAATGTCGCGTGGAGATACAGAATTCAAAAGGCATAATCCGTAAGTGGACAATCCTTCTTGAATTTCCAGATTAGTTATTTCTTCATTCATTACCATCTTAAAAGAATACCAATCAATATTTAGATACTTGTTAAGCAGATATTTTCTGATCATCTTTCCTGAAATAGTATATCCTAAACGTGGAAATGACATTTCCGGAATGCAATTTGCTATGTGATTACAGTATTGTTTACAACTGTGTAGCATCCACCTTGTTCGCTGCGAATATAATGACAAATGATTCAAATCAAAAAGAAAACAAAAAACATCAAACTGATCTTTTTCATCTAATTTCGTAATTTTTTTGCTTATAGCGTCAAGTATTTGATTCATCAAAACATCCGTATCTGTTCTTCCAACACGGCTTTGCCAATATCGGCCATATCCCGTCAGTCCAGTATATAAACTAAAATCACCGAAGCAATCACTGAATGTGACATATCTCAATTTATCGTCAAAATCATCCAGTATATCTTTTCCAACAGTAATAAAATCATTCTGTGCAAGATAATCTATCCCAATCCCTACTCCCGCCAAACCGTGAGCGTAATTGTAATGATTACTGTCGTATGTTTGTTGCTGAATTTCCTCGATCAATGCAACAGCATAATCTTTGTACATCAAATTTCCAGAATAACGTGCATAGTGGAAAAGAAAAACTGAAATCCCCATTTTCCCATTAACAAGACCAAAATCCTTTACCTGCATTCCAGATTCTAAAAGTATATCTGCTATCAATTTAAGATAATAATCAACATTTATTTCTGGCTTCATCATTAAATAATCATATATTGTTTTTCACCCAAATCCTTAATAACTGCTCCGATAAATGATTGAAAAATACTACATTCATAATCAAAATCTACAATATTGGTAACATCCTTGAATGTATACCTGATGATGAATTGTTCACTATTAGAAGGATTGTATATGTTTTCATTACGCAAAATTTCATCTGCCTTTCGATAAAAATCTTTGCAAGCTTCCAAAAAACCGAAACAGGCGCCTGCATTCAAATAGCGATATTCACCTCTGAAATCTCTGTCAGGAATTTTGTCAATCAGCATATCAGGATAATTGTACTTGTCTGCGCAAAAAAGAATTTGTTTTCCGTGTTTGTTGAATCTCTTGACAATTTTGTTTACTGACCGAGTGACTAAAACATCAGAGGCATCCAATATCAGAACATACTTACTCTTTACTTCCTGTAAAGCCTCATTGATGTAACCTATTTTTTTAAGGTTGTTCCAATAGCTTCCTTCTGGCACTTTGTTGATAAATGGAATACCATTTTTTGACAGTTGATTGATTAGCATGGATGTACTGGAATGATTACATACAGTTACGATTTCGACATCATCAGGTAATGTCACCTTTTGTCTGTTGATTTGTTTTACAAGGTCAGGAAACCATTTGTAAGTTTTACCTTGAAAATGGGCTATACAAAATTCCGTTCCAAGATGATTCAAGAAGCGCATATTCTTATTTTTTGTTATTTAACTGGTAACACAAGTACCATTCCACAAACTTGCGTATGCCTTCATCCAAAGAAGTTTGTGGATGGTACGATATCTTCTCCACCAAAGAAGATACGTCCGCAAAAGTACTTATCATATCGCCATCCTGCAAGGGATAAAATTGCTTTTTCGCAACTTTTCCTAAATATTTTTCTAGTATGGATATTAAATCCAATAATCCGGTCGGTTGTCCGCAGCCAATATTGTACAATTGATACGGATTTTCCGGCGTAATGCCAGCATCAATCAACAGCACGATGCTACGGACAATATCATCTACATAAGTGAAATCGCGCGACATATTGCCGTTGTTGTACACCTTGATATCCACCTCTTCGGTAATAGCTTTTGTAAAGAGAAAAGGCGCCATGTCCGGTCTACCATAGGGTCCATAAACGGAAAAAAAACGTAGTCCGGTTGTTGGCAAACGAAACAGATGACTGTAGGTGTGCGCCATCAACTCATTCATCTTTTTGGTAGCGGCATACATGCTTACAGGGTTTTCCGTTGGGTGACAGACAGCATACGGTTGAACGGTATTCGTTCCGTAAACGCTGGAACTACTGGCATAAAGCAAATGCTGTACCCGAAAACGACAGCAGCATTCCAAAATATGAACAAAACCCTCTACATTGCTGCGGATAAATTCATCAGGACATTCCAAGCTACGGCGCACACCGGTTTTTGCTGCCAAATGGCATACCAAGTCGAAACCTTCCTGTGCAAACAGGTACTCAAGCGCTGTCCTGTCTGTAATATCCTGCAGGGTAAAACGATATCTTCCGTAATTATGGCTTCTCAACATTATTCCGTATTTCAAACTGTATGCCGATATACCCATTTTCGACAAACGAATTTGCATCAAATTTATATCATTGCCGCTCATATTGTCCAAACCTATTACCTCATCGCCCCTTTCGAGTAATGCTTTTGCCAAATGAAAACCAATAAAACCAGCCACTCCTGTAATCAGTATTTTCATATCATTGCCTTTAACAATTTTCCCACAAAGATTCATACAACTGTAACATATTCTTCCTGAAAATTTCCGAAGAATACTCCTTTAAATATCTTTTTCTTCCGTTCTGTCCCATTTTTCTTGCTGCGGCAGGGTGTTGAAGCAAAAATAAAACCTTTTGTGCCAAAAGAGTTGAATCAATTTCATCTCTGCCGGGAAGTTCAATGATGGGGATCTTCAGTCCGCAGGTATCATCCACAACTTCATTCAATCCAGAAGTTGCTGTGGCTACAATAGGCAATTCGTGCATCATCATCTCAACTGCAACATAACCAAATGGTTCATGCAACGAAGGTACTACTCCAACATCAGCTATTTGATATAATTCTTGTAGATCATTCATTTCTAATAATCCGGTAAAGGTTATTTTTGTGCAAATATCTTTTGCTTCCTGAAAGTACATATCATAATTACTGCTACTACCGGCAATCATCAAGTGGCAATGCGGTTTTTTTTTCAAGATTTCGCGAAAAGCCTTGATTAAAAAAAACACACCTTTTACCTCATCCACACGACCGGCAAAAAGAACCATCTTTTCCCTGAACGGCACATTCCATTTTTTCCGTAGAAGTTTTTTATTTGCTGTTATATCATATTTGTCGAAAATCCCATTTGGAATATTCTTTACCGTGTCAAAATCAAGTTGATAATACCTTTGCATGATTTTATACATATAGTTAGACATGCAAACAATGCGATCTAAACTCGAAAAATATGCTTTTCCTCTTTCAATTGTTATTTTTAGTTCTTCGCTAAAATTGTCAGGTTCTTCATCCTTCAGCATGGCACGCAATTGCAAAGGATTTCCTAAATTTCCATCAAAGTAATGGGTAACCGATATTATTTTACAGTCGAAAACTCGCTTCAACTCATCAGATAATGGATAGTTGTGTACGTAATTCAGGTGAAATACAATTCTATTTGTGTCTTTGATATATAATTGCAACAGGTATGCTACATTCCTATAATACAATTTATACTGCCAAAATAGATCAAACGATAATTCAATAATTGGTGAAGGAATATACCAGCGACGGATACCGTTTGACTCCTCAAATTCCATACAGGTCTTATTTGAGCACAAATGAACCACACAAATATTTATGTCGCTATCTTTCATCGTCTCAATTAATTCCCGGATATAAGTCCCTATACCGTATATGGACGCACGACTTGATTCATTGAAAATATACAAATTGATCATACTTACAATAAATTGATCCATGAAACAGCATGCTTGTGAAAAAAGGTCAAATGTAACAAAGCGTCTGATGTTAAGCCGTTTAACAACCCCATGTCATTTGAAGTATGATGGTTGGTTTCTTTCCATGTTTCCCATTTCTGACCAATTTCATTAGATAAGTCAACTGCAAAATATTTTTGGCAGGTATACAAACGCTGCAAGGCGCCCAGATAAGGAAAGACCTTTTGTGTATTCAATTCAGTTATACATTTCCATTCTCTGCACTTTTGTAACACATTACTGTACTTATCCTCATATCCTGGTACATTTGTTAGGTCGTACAAAAAACGATACACATCCGGCATTTCATGTTCCAGCACTATTTTGTCTTCTATTTTTTTCGTAATTTCACTTGCAATATATACAAGCACTTCATGCAGTTTTTTGGTCTTATGTCCGTTGCCATGCATACGGTAAATAAAATAGCGCCCCCATCCGGTTAAGCCCTCTGGCAAGTTCAAATTAGGATATGGCTCGTACATTGCAGCGCGGCACATCCGGTCGTCTAATTCTTCGAAAATATCATCATCCTCCGCTTCCAACAATCTATTTTGTAAAAGATATTCAAAACCGGCACCAATTCCGGCTATTCCAACATCATACCGAACATAAGATAAACCGGCTATCTGCGATTGAATCATTTCAATCAAATCCATGGCATAATTTCGGTACAAAGTGTTACCTGTTTGCCGGGCATAATGGAGGAAAAAAATGACAATGCCTGTTTTCCCGAAAAAAAGACCGGGCGGTTCCGTCAAGGTACCGTTAATTATCAATTTCTGTAATATCCGTTCCAATTGTTTCATTTTCTAACGTAATTTTTTTTCACCATTTCAGATGTATAGTATCTTGTCAAAAAATCGTAAATGACCATTTCATGCAGTCTGTTTTTTGAGCGAAACCATCGATTCATGGTCATGTGGATCATACTTGTCAGCAAAGCATTCAATGCTACCTGAAGTTCTCCTGATGCTTCTATGGCCAATAGTTTTTCTGCTATTGGAAAAATGGACTGTTTATGTACTTTGACCATTCCAATGGTTGCAGAAATTTCATTTTCCCACAACATGGCGTTTTCAATATTCTTGCGAAATGTACGGTATTTGTCATCCAACTGTTTTTTTGCAGAATGATGCGTGAATCCAAACTCCTTTTTATAATTTTCTGCCATCATTTGCAGCAATTCGTTCCGTTGTATCAGTTCGAAAGAAAAAGCGGATAAAAAGCTGTCGATCAACACTAACGACAGCTCCCACCGATGTTGTTCCTGATTTTCCTCATCCAATTGATGCAACAGTTTGATAACAAATTCACTATCAATAAAAAACCAATCTTCAACCATTGAAATGGTATTTGCTCCATAACGTTCCATTTCCCGTTGGTAAGTGTCACACTTTATGTTCCACGCAAGTCCGCTATCCAATAATGGATTACATATTTCAAAAAAGCGATTGAAAATATAACTGAAATTTCGTGTTTCAATCAGATGTAGCCGCATCCGTAAATGGGAATCAGGATCAGAATAACGAATGAAAAACCATTTATCAATTACGCCGTTTTTCAACATTTCACTGGCATAACCGTACAATTCGTTTTTCAGAATCTCATCAGCGGTTTTGGCGCCTGTGTAAATTTTGAAATATACCCATTCACTTCCTGGTATAAATATTCTGTTTTCCATATTATTACGTTTTTTTTGTCGTTAATTCCCTGTAAAACGCAAAAATGAACTCATTGGTAAAGGCGCCTTCCGTCCCCCAGACTACTGCTTTTGCAGGATCGAATAGAAATTCTTCCATGATAAATGACTGACGTTTTTTGACTACAGACAGCCATGCTCGGATGCTTAACGGATGCATCAAATCAACATACAGTTCATTGTCTCCATCGGCAAGTAACACCTTATCGGGGATATTTCTTTCTTTCTTCCATTCCTTTATTTTTTGCAGAAGTTCACTGTCATCCTTTATTCCAACAAAAGATTTTGTCTCTTTTTCACGAACAGTCCATCGAGCCTGCGACAGGATACAGTTTTTATAGATCACTCGCGGTAAATAATCCAACTGCTGTGCCGCCTCATTCCAGTGAAACCCCAAACCGACGCGTCCATTTTGATGCTGCATGTCGCACAGAAAATGATATACTGGCATGGAATTCTGTCCGCTAAAATTATGCGCTGTGCTCATACGTGGTACAATTTCTCTGTTCAATCGTTTGGAACGTAACACAATGCGTCTTCCTTTCACAGAAACACACAGGTCGTCTGGTCTTATTTCAAAATCGCGAGCAACTCCTGCCTTTGCAAGGTAGGGGATTTCATACGGACGAAGAACAGGACGAAGCAAAATATTACCAATCCTTGATTCTGGTAAATGTACAATTTCAGCATATATCACTTCGGGGTTCATTTGCGTTTCTTTTTCTGTAATTGCAAGTGTGTGATTAAGAATTTGTTCATCTAAATGGCAGAAGCGTCCCAACAGATTAGTTGCGCTATGACCACCAACAGATTGGATGCAAAAAGAACGACCATGATCATTGTCTTGCAGTATTTGACATACTACTGGAAAAGATGGCGGCAGATCGTCCCACACTGCCTCAACTCCTTTCACATCCTCGTCGTTGAGTTCGATCTCCTTTTGTAGCGATTGTTGATACCTTTGCAACAGTAAGGATTGGATCGGGGACTGTGGAACATTTGATTGTGAGTTTTCGCGTGGTACAGCTAAATCGTCCACCAATGGACTGATGTCGCCCGAACTATTACCAGCATATCCAATACCCAATTCATTGTCCAATACAAATAGCAGGGGCATTTCGCGTTCTTCATATCGTTTGATGAAATTTTCCCTGAACTGCGAGAGATTGGTTTGCAACGGAGGAGGGGTGATTTTGTTGAGAAAGAGCAATGCATGTTGAATATCCTTCACCATATTCCAGCTAACGGTTGCCTGTTTGACAGGTTTGAACAAATCCGCCTGAAACAGGTATTTTATTTCGGCTGTTATTTTTGTTTTTTCAATATTCCTTATGATTTCTGGATAAATATCCACAGTTGCGCCTATTGGCTGTGAATCGACAGCGCAAAGCTGCGTTTCAATTTCAGATAAAATACCCAATATTTGCATGTTTGAATTCAATTTTGCAATTAAAGAGTTCAAGGGTTGCACATGGGTCACAGCGGGGTCCAATGCACTAACCAATACTTGTGCGTCAATCAGTTCATGGATAAATTCAACAACTTCTTCAACACTGGTTTCATCGTCTACCAATACAGAAGATAATTCATGGAACAGTGCCCCTCTTTCTGCCACAGCCAGTATCTTTTGTAAGTATGTTGAATGGTCCACTTGTGTAATCCGGTGCACGCGCCGAGTTTTCCGGTAGTGATAATCTACATATCGAAGGTGGCTCCCTGCAGAATATATGCTGTTGTTGGGGAAATAATACAATTGTTCGCGCGTGTCCCTATCTCTTTCTATTTGTTGTGTCAACGCACATATATAATTCATGTCTAAGCGGGTAATACGCTTGGAATTTTTTTGCTCTGCCATCAGTATTTCCGTTCGGTTGCCAACCGTTCCCATCGAACATCCGGCAAAAAGACCAAACGGCGTGGGACGGGTACAGGCTCGCTGATAATAACGATAAGCAGAATATTGCGCCTTGTCAGCACCTTTTTCTATTCCTTCGCTCAAATCGGGAGTGGCAATTTGCAACATTTCTCTGAAAACAGATTCATGCTGCTTTGTCCCGAAATCTGGCAGAGCAGAAACAGGGAAATAGGGAGTGCGAAAAAGAAAGGTTTTAAAAGATTGATACATAATTATTCATAAAATGCTATTTATACAACTGTTTTTTCTGACAGATAATCCTTCCATCATTAGCCAATCCTTCAAACACCACCGTGTAGGTAGTAGGTTCGTCGGCGGTATAAAACTCAAACGACGCCACTCCCTGACTATCCGTCTGCACAACCGGTTGCCAGTAAATGGTTGTACGCAAATCCGGAGTTGGGGCATCGCGTTTTACAGGCGTATCATATTTGGGCGAATAAAACTCAACTGGCTGTTGATAGCCTAATGGCAATATACTTTTGATATGGAATCGTGGTATTTCCTGATCATTGTATTCTCCACGTTTAGTGTGGATGATAATGGCGCCTTGATCTCCCCGTGTACCAAAAACAGCAGATTCCGGCATTTTCAATATATCAATTTGTGCTATATCAAATACGCTTATATCATCAATATTTTCAGAATCCCAGATCACATCATCAACCAAAAGTAATGGTACAGAAATGCCTAAAAGAGTAGTTTTACCACGTGAAAAACCACTTGGCATGAGTTGATTCAGCAGTTCGCTTAAATTCATTGCTACAGTTCTTTTTATTTCTTTTTCAGAAAAGATTCTATTCGCCATATCCGGATGGTAAAAAATCGACTCCCTCGGAGGTATCCTTTCTGCTGTAACAGTTACTTCCGATAAATGATACATTCGAATACCGCCATCGTAACTGTATTGGAGTTCAGCCTTATCGGCGTATTTTGCGAATTGGTGCTTGTCAATCTCTGCGGGTGGAACGGCTGATAATGTTTTTTTCGGAAATGATTCCTTGTCTATGATCAATTCCATACGTGTCATACCTCTGCTCGGAGTAGCGTGTACAATAAACCGGGTACTGTCGGGCAGATCGCAGCCGCGAAGATAGAAACGACTGTTTTTATCTGTTTTTGTTTTGTCGTAATATTCGCCTGTCATTGACATCACAGTCACTTCGACACCTTCAACGGGCTGGCCCAGGATGACAGTTTTGACAGTTCCAGAAATTTCCGCTCCTTTTTCGAGGGGCATTGTTGGACGGGAATATCGTCCTTGCACTAATTCGGCAATATTGTAGCGCCGCCATCCTTGTGTGCGCATCAGCAAATCCAATGCCCAGTCAGAGGAAAGGGTGTTTTGAAAATAAAATGCCGGATTTTCAATATACCCGCGTAAATCAGAAGTGAGTAAAAGTTGAGTGAGGATATTGGTGGTGGAATCAGTAACTACTTCGCGATCGGAGGTCACGGAAACAGAAAAATTTCCTGTCAATGGTACCCCATCGCTATCGGTCAATGTCACTGAATTTTTTACTAACGAACGACGGTCAAAATTATCTTTATCCGGCTGACAGGTTACCTGCGCCTGATCCTGATTGTTGTCAAAAACCAACCGTTCACTCAATGGATTCATCCCGGCGTCGAACAAAACGAAATGCAGTACGCCCGAAGGAAACTGATCGCTCTGAAAGGTAAGCGCATTTTTCTCGTGATCCCACAACTCAACATGTTGTACTATTCCTCGAGTATGGGCAAGGAGGTAGAGATCATCAAGACCTACCGGGTCTGGAAGACCCAGCAGGTCAGGTTTCAATACTGAAACATGGATTTTATCTTTTACATGGTTGATGGAAAGCGCATAGCCATGATCGACTGCAGCCGGCAGGTCGAAACGCTTCGATTGTCCTTTTTCGTTTTCACAAACAGCATAATAGGATTTCCCTTTTTCAGCATGAAGAAGGATATTTCCCATGCCGAGATGCTGTGACTCAAATGTTTGTATTTCGGCGCCTGATTGATCGTACACCACGCCGGATATATGTGTCGCCTGTCCGTTGGATTTCATCGCCTTGAAGGCTATTTTGCATAAAACACCCTGTAAAAGAAAACCGCCTTCAGGGTAAAAGGTGACGTCGAAATCATCATCCGGTGTTGGAATCCGTATGAATTTGCGGTATGGATTATTAGAAGCCACAACTTCCAAAAGGATAGTTCTCTCACGGGAAGCAGCCGGTAAATTAAAATTGATGGCGGCAGTTCCGTTATCATTAACGTTTACGTTCATCATTTTACCACTGTTTACACTAACTTTGAAGGATTTTGGCACAAGCGGTACATTAGAGTTAACATTCGAAAATCGGAATGTAGCGTCTACTCTGTTGCCCAGCGAGAAGGTAAATTGTGTTTCAGCGTGTATAGCGCGGGATTGCGGATCACCAATGCGGATAGTTTTGGTAAAAAAATAATGTTCTTCAAGGCTCTGCATGAAGGTAGTGTAGGCACGCATCGTGTAATCGCCTTCGGGCACATCATCCGGAATAAGCAGATAACCATGATACGCTCCCTCATCCTCAAGTATTTTAACGCGGGTAACAATGGAATCAAGAGGATTGATCAACTCTACATATACATAACGGCTGATGGGAAAGGGAATATGGGTTGCGGCGTTGGCTACATGCGCCCTGAACCAAATCCGCTCACCCGACAGGTAATAGGGCTTATCTGTATGTAAATGAATCTTTTCCTGTGGAAATAAACTCAATTGCTTTTCAAAACATTCGATGAATGTTTCTGATATATCAGTGATTTTCCCACTGATGTAGCACTGGCCGGATAATGTGAATGTGACAATCCAAAGTATAGATATTGTCAGTAATTGACGTATATTTATGATATTCATTGCTTTAATACATATTATATACTGAATTGTGGTGTGTCAAAAATCATTTTTTTACAAAAATCGTTTATTTCATTAAGAAAATGAGCAAGGTGAAGGCCTAACCTTGCCCATAAACACTATTAGTTCTGCACAAAAGACAGAAATTCTATTGAAGGACGGCTCTATTTACAACCACAATAAGTTTCCCAAAAAGCATCAGAATGACACCATAAAGAACCAGCACAAGCGGCATTCGTTTGACAACAACAAGAATTTAGAATAATACCTTCATTATCTTTACATGATGCTTCAAGATAAGTACCACATATACCTTGAACAGTAGTTGCTCCACCTCGCTGATCATACATTTGGGTATCAGTCAAGTATGAAACATACTTTTGGTTTAATCTGAATTTTTTTATACTATTTTCCATTTCTTGAATTTGTTAAAAGATTATTGATTTAAAAAAGAATTTTCTCTGAACTGTTTCATTTTTCACTGTGCCTTCAAATATAGGTGTGTGATGCATTTTTCTTTACCAGCCAATGCGAGGATATGTATCTCATGCTTTTAGGAACATGAGCAATCACACTTTCAATCAGTTATTTATCGACTTTTTCAAAGATATTGCCTTTTACATAGCGAATTCAAAATAACACACCTGTTTTCTATTTTAGGAGGTTATATGTGAAGTCATTGTTTTTTTCCCTTCTTAATCTGGTTTCACAGGTCTTACCCGTTTTTGAGGCGGTTGTCTTCTCCTCCCGTATTTTTATCAGCAGTTCAACGTTCTGCCCATTGCTTTGTATCAACAGTCCAACACTCTGCTCAGCACTTTTCACTTCTACATTAGAAATTCTATAACGGTTGCGGCTCCGTGACTTGCTCTCATCAGCAAAGTATATGTAAATTTATTACTCTCATGACAATAAAAACAATTCATCCCACTCCTGTTGATCATTCAATAGATAAGATAGCAGAACTAGTCCTATTCCTGATATTCCAGTTAAGAGGATAAAATCACATTTCCATTCACCATTTACAAATGACTTATATCCAACCAAACCATCCTCAAAGCTGGAAAAATCCAGTGTTCTATTAATCCAGTACTGGGTTGTATCCTTAAAATTATCAATTTGAGTTTCCAAAAACATTCTGCGATATATCATCGTTATTCCGGCACTTCCGTGGCAAATTCCTGCGTCAATGACAAGTGTTTCCTGATGAGTTCGACGATGTGTGGATTGGAGTAGAATTTCGAGGCCCTTTTCTTTCCATTCCGTTTTATTCGTTGCTTTTCCGGCTTTCCACAATGCTGATCCTATGCCTAAATCACCGTAACACCATGCCAAGCGGCTTTTTGAAATAATATTAGAAGAATTTTTTGGTATGTGACTGGGAAAAGAAGAACCAAATTGTGAAACATCCTTTTGTTGGGACAACATGTAATTCACAGCTCCGGTTAGTATTTCTGGGACTCTTTCGTCAGTCAAGCCGCTTTGGATAACACGTGATAAGAAAACAATGATACTAGACATTCCATGGCTCAATGAAAAGTTAAATATATTATTATTTTTTTCTTGATCAACAACCGTTTCCCATTTAAAAATTTGGCGATCTGCATCCACCTCTGCAGTATGATACAAAAAATCAATTAATTCCAGAATGTATTGGGGATTGGATTTTGTTTTTAGAAAATAAACCCCAACTCCTAAAGCGCCGTGCAAGAAATCGTAATCACGGTGTTGTATATCCTGCCTCATTTGGGCTACTATGAAATTATCCAGATACGGTTGAACTTCACTAACATCCAGATCAATAAAATGATTATCGCGCAAATATTCAAACAAATATAAAATACCGGAAAATCCAGAACAAAAGGTATGTAATTTGTGTTGATCCTTTTCTATAAATTGCTGTAACAGTTTTTCTGCATATCTTTCTGTCAATAGAGTATGTTTTTCATTTTTGGTATATTTCGAATAATGAAGCAAAAACAACAATTGACCGAAAGCTCCATTATACAAACCGAAAGATTCATCTTCCAACTCTTGAATCTTGGTAAAAATACATTCGGCTATCAAGTCTACTTTTTCTTTAATGGCTGATTCCATGGTCTTTATTTTTTAACTCATTTATTTGCCAACCGGATAAAATATTGACGGCACAAATGTAAGAAATATTTTTTTGATTTTCATTTTTTTTGCAAAAAAATGAAAATATTTTTGAGGAATATACAATGACTAAAAATACGTTGTAGAAGGACAATATGCAGATTTCCTTTTAATCAATTTCATGGGTTTGATAGATAATTCAAGTGGTAAAGTAAGTGTATCATTGTTTTAGGTTGTAAAGCTACCGTTCACTAAATATCTTTTTCAACGGCATAAACAATCTTTCAATCAGCCTCATGTCTTCGGTAATAATTTCCGCCATTGCGTGCATTTCCTGATAGAATGGCAATTCTTTTCCGTAAGTCGAAATCAACCCATTGGGTAAATTTACTTCCAGCGTATACGAATCGCCCGATGGTACTACAGAAATATTGCTCACTACACCGCGCACAATACCATATTCCGTATCGGGGAAGTTCAGGAAGCGGATATTGACTGCCTGCCCGGGTTTTACTTTACCCGAACCGGCAATGGGTAGTAGCGCCCTGCCAACCAATTTACCGGAGGTTGCGGGGATGATGGTGAATACTGTTTCGCCGGAGGTGATGTTTTGGTTCACGTTCCAAAATTTGCTGATGTCCACCGTTCCGTCCACTGGTGTTTTCAACACATAAGCCATCTCCCAGGTATTGAAGGCGTTCAACAAGTTATCAAGACTGGTTTTTACTTCAGATTGTAACTGTCCCTGTTTTTCCATTTCCTGCAATTGCAGGTCAAGGATAGATTGTTGCAACTGATCAATCTGCATGTTGGCATTGTCTAATGCTATCCGTGATGATTCTAAACTGTGGCGGCTTTGCAGAAAACTGATGCGCGAAGCATCATGTTCTGCATCCGAATAAAAATTTTGAGTATTCAAAGTTGAATCACGAACATATATCCGGCGTGCCAAAGCATACTGCTGTTGCACCACTTCGTTCTGAATGAACAATTTTTCGCAGTATTGTCGTTGTTTAGTGATTTGTCCCTCAATAGCAGCAATTCTTTGAGGGTAATAATTCAGGTTGTTAAATGACTGATAACTGTTTGCTGAACGGATAAAACCCAGATACGAAGACTGTATGTCGCCCAGTTCGAATTTCCAGTTCAGTTCGTCAGTTGAAAAATGGAAGTTACCGTTTTTGGCCATTTCTAACCATGCGATCAATCGACTTTTCAGTTGGCTAACATCATTGATATTTGCCGGATTTTCAATGACGGCTAAATAATCCAATGCTTTCACCAGCTGTTTGTCTGTTACAAATAATTGGGCGATCTTGCCATTGACACGGGCGTTGACTTGTACCGGTGGGTTGTGTGAGGTCACGATCATTGGCGCTTCAATAATGTCCGGGTATTTGTAAAACCAACTACCAATGAACAATATGATGAAAATCAAGAACAACACGGTAATGCCGGCACGCAATATCCACGGTGGAATCCATCCAAGTACTTCCTGTACTTCTTCACTACGGAGTTCTGGAAGCTTTTTATGGTCAAGTATTATTATATTATCTGTCATTTTTCGTGTCAATTTGTGTAATTCGTGGCTAAACTTAACTTCCTAATTCCAATTGATTCTTTACTAAATCATAATAAATTCCCCGCTTTTCTGTCAATTCCTCATGCGTACCCTGTTCGGCCACTTTACCTTTATCCAGCACCACAATATTATCGGCATTTCGGACGGTACTTAAGCGATGTGCTACAACTACCACAGTTTTATCACGGTAAAACTTTTCGAGGTGTTCCATGATTTCCCGCTCGTTCTTTGCGTCGAGTGCATTGGTAGCTTCATCGAAGAAGATAAATTCCGGATTGTGGTACACAGCGCGGGCAATCAGTACACGTTGTCGTTGTCCCTGACTGATACCGTTGCCTTCCATCCCGATTTTGGTATTGTAACCTAGCGGTAACGAATCAATGAACTCCCCGATATTGGCAATGGTGGCCGCTTCAACTAAACGCTCTTTATCCACTATTTCATCACCAACTGCTATATTTCCGGCAATGGTATCTGAAAAAATAAAACCATCTTGCAAGACAGCAGCACTTTTTGCACGCCACACATGCGGATTGATATTTTTAAGAGCCATTTCACCAATCTTGATAGTACCTTTGTTAGGCTGATAAAAACCCAGCATCAGTTTTACTAATGTGGTTTTTCCACTTCCGCTGGCGCCTACGATAGCCGTTACCTTGTTGTGGGGAATTGTGAGATTGATCCCCTCCAGCACATAATCTCGATCAGCGCCATCATAACTGAAATACACATCATAGATGCGGATGGTTTTGTCTTGTGGCAATTCCATCATACTCATGGTATTCTGCTGGTCTTCGTCTTCTTTCAGATGTACTTCACCCAAGCGTTCCAGAGATATTTTTGCATCCTGCCAGGCGCGTGCAAAACCGATGAACTGTTCGATTGGGGCGCTTACCTGCCCCACGATGTAAGTAAGTGCCATCATCATACCAAGCGTCATCTGTCCATCCACCACCGCCTTGGCAGCGATGAACGAAATAAGGATACCCGTAGTCTGACTGAAAAACACCGAACCCAACTGCTGGTACTGCCCCAACGCCAACCCCTGTATACTGATTTTGAACTGTTTTACCTGTATTCGTTCCCACTGCCAGCGTTTCTGTTTTTCGCAATTGTTGAGTTTGATTTCCTGCATTCCTGTAATCATTTGTACAATGTTGCTCTGATTGGCCGAAGCCTGTGCAAAACGCTTGAAATCCAATTTACGCCGCCAGCGCATAAAGGACAATATCCATATCACGTACAATGTGTTTCCAATAAGAAAAACAGTCAGTACCATAAGGTTATAGTAGGCCAATATAGCGCCAAACACCACAAAATTAAACAGTGAAAAGATAACATTGAGCGACGAGCCAGTGAGAAACGATTCGATACGCCCGTGATCGCCGATGCGCTGCATGATATCGCCCACCATTTTAGTATCGAAATAGTTCATGGGCAACCGCATTAGTTTTGCTAGGAAGTCGGAAATAAGTGAGATATTGATACGGGCAGTGATGTGGAGCATGATCCAACTGCGGATAAAATCGACTGAAAGCCGCGCAACGAACAACACCAACTGCGCAATAAGGATCAGGGTAATGAAACTCAAATTGTGGTTGCGTATACCGGTATCTACCAAAGCCTGCGTGAGGAAGGGAAAGATCATCTGCAACAGGCTGCCGGTGAGCATTCCCAGCACCAATTGTATCAGTTGTGATTTATAAGGGCGCAAGTAACGGAAAAAGAAACCTATGTTTTTGTCTTCGGCTTTCTTCTCATCCTCCATATCGTAAAATTCCGGACCAGGTTGCAGGGCGAGTAATGTGCCGCAATCCTTCCCTTCCACTTTGGTAACACCCCAACACCGCATGAACTCTTCCTTGTTATACTCTACCAACCCGCGAGCCGGATCGGCTACGTAAATTGTGAATTTTCCTCCTCTTCGCTTTTTGATTTTGTACACCACCACAAAATGGTTTTGGTTCCAATGTGCAATGCATGGTAGGAGAACATCGTTGCACAACTGTTCAAAGTTGATTTTTACACCCGCTGTGCGGAGTCCAATACTTTCAGCGGCATCGCTGATACCCAGCATACTCACACCCTCGCGGGTGATGAAAGATTGCTTGCGAAGGGTTTGAATAGTATAACTGCGACCATAGTGGCAGGCTACCATGCGAAGGCAGGCAGGGCCACAATCCATGGCGTCTAGCTGATGGGTGAATGTAAAGGGTTTACTGATCAAGAATCAACGATTTATCATTTATCATTTTTTAACCAAGAGCCCCAAAAGTAGTGGATAGCGATTGCTTTTCCTAATTTTTGTTCCAATATTTCTTCATTGGCTATTCCGGCTATATAATCCAGTACTTCATTTTGTGTCCAGGGCATCACCTGTTCAGGTGAAAAAAAATCAAAGAACGTTTTGTTTTCTGTTTTTTCATACAGATTTGTCAACATCAATGGACCTGTAGATGCTACTACATCGCGCATCTTATTTCCGGTATATGTGATGGGTGTAGTTTCCAGGTGTGTAATTACAGATTCCAAAAACGGATGAGCGGGGGGAGCGATCATCAGCGCATTACTAAAATAAAAATCTTTTCCGGCCCAAAGGCGATGTTCTTCAGGCTCAAGAGCAAAATAACATTTTTCTTCTGTAATGTAATGATCAAAAGATTCTAAACATTCGAAATCACAATCTACATACATTCCTCCCATTTTGTGTAGAATCAGGTAGCGGATTAAATCCCAACGATGAACATTGTATCTGTAATTGAAATAGATATCTGCCAAATGAGGATAGTTGTTTTTAACAAAATCTTGTATACGGTTCCCGTCCCAAAATTCATATTGCCAGTCAGGATGATGCTCCTTCCAGGTTTCACTCAAATGTACGAAAAAATCAGGCATTGGTTTCTCACACTCTTCCCATAGTTGGTGTATTATTTTTGGTATCATAAACATTTATGTTGTGAGTAAAATATACATCCCCATAGCAGGTAATCCTGAAGCAAGGTACATATCATGTTCGCTGAAATCTTTTAAAATATTGCTGACCATTTTCGAAATCTTACAAATATTGCATTTCCGTTTTCTTATTTCTCCAAAATATACCAATTGTTTCCAGATTGTTTCCATTCCGTCATCCTGAAAATCGTTTTCAGCCAGTATAGAGGTACATCTTTCATGCAGAACAGATATTGCCAGAATTTCTTTTATCTCCAGTTTCTTGATTAATTGCGGATTGCATAAGACGAGATATACACAACCATCCAGCATATCTTCGTCCGTATGCGCTTTGATGTAACGAACAATACAGTCATCCAGTTCTTCAAGAATATTTTCGTCCCCTTCGATAAAATTCTCTTTCAATAAATGTTTTATACCCCATCCTATACCGCTTAATCCTGAAGCAAATGATATTTGATGTCCGGACATTGACTCAATAATTTCACTCATCAGGTTGTCTGCAAGTTTGGCATAAGCCTTTCGTCCGGAATAACGGGCATAGTGGTATAGAAAAATTGCTACACCCATTTTCCCTTCCAATAAACCGGGGCTTGGTAATTTTTGTACATTTACTGAAAGCACATTGGCTATTTGCATCAAAGTATTGTCCTTCATAGTTTTTTTGATTTTGCAATTACCTGATTGAAAAAGTCTATCAATTCGGGAACATATTCATCAAAACAGAAACTGAATCTATTTTTGAGTATGTTTTCGCTCAATACCTTAATTTGTTGTCGATCAGCAAGTAGAGACTTCAAGTCGTTTATGTTTTTATAAAACAATCCTCCGTTTATTTTTTTAATGCATTCCTGCATAGCTACAATATGCCCGGAATTGTCGTACTGTATCATGGGCAAACTTGCAGCAGCCAAAGTATTCATTCGTGCAGGAATGTTCAAATCATCCCATGTAGCGCGATGAATATCCCCGTTATTAGCGCTTTTGAAACAGTGTAACCAGCCGGCGTCGTAACGGGAATACTCCTCTACCCAATTATCAGGAGTACAAAATGGATACAAATGAAAATGCGAAGGAGCGGCTTTTTGCATCATCTTAATGTAGCCATTATTCCTGTCATAATAATCGATTGAGTACATGTGCACATGAATATTATTCTCTGCCAATTGGCGCATTTCATCAGGATAAACTCCAATCATCCTTCCGGATACTAACGTATGAAATGCTCCATCTATCGTTGATATTTTTGGCATAAATCGATCATTAAAATATTCTTTGAGAGGCATATCACCATCAAGAATGAATGTTAATCCATTATTGTCCTTTATAAATGATTCATACCAGGTTTTTATTTCATGATTGATAAATATTTTCCCTTCTGCATTGGAATAGAGATCAACCAATTTTTCCCAGTAACCATTTTTCATACAATCGTATGGTCCCTCCTTGAAATGCCATACGAAAGGAATGTTGCCTTTGTTTTTCAGCACTTCATGTGCAAGTGGGACAGCGGCTGAATTCAACTGTGCATAGATTATGTTGGGTTTTATATTTTTTACGATGGTTTGCCAGTTCTCTTGCGGGATATCCTTTACATTCCCGAATGGTAAATGACCTATGTTATTATGACCATATTGCGGTTTTTTAAGCCATAATCCGTAAAGTTCGCATCCATATTGTTCGAGTGCATATATCCGTTCCGGATTATGAGACAATTCCCCAACAAGTAATATTTTCATTATATCCTTACTTTTGGTTTTTCCCCGCAACATTGCATATTGTTTGCTTTCATCTATCCTTCTCTTTGATGACAATTTCAACTTCAGTGGTTCTTTAACACCGTAATATGCCCTGTATTGATTAACGCCTCCATTCACATGATCGCCTATGATTTTGTGTCTTTGATCTAAATGATTAGTCCAATGACAGGTTACAAAGCCGGTAAACGAGAAATAACCTTTATCAGCCAATTTGTGCCAAAACATGGTAAACAAATCATCAGTAATAAATTCACCACGCTCTATCCAACGATCATCCGTTAACCGGTGAGCACATTGCACCAACTGCAGGCAATAACCCTGTATGGTATATTCATTCTGTTCAACACTATAATGGTACATCGAATCAGAATTTTCGTATTTTATTCCGCTCACAACAAGAACAGTATCCGGTTGATCTTCAAATTGATCATATAATGATTGTAAATGATGTTCATAAAAAAAATCATCCGAAGGAAGATAGGCAATATTACTGAAGTTAGCATTTTCCAAACCAAGATTCAAGGCATGACCTAAACCCAAATTACAGTTGTTTTTCAAATATCTTATATTGGGTAACGACAGATAATCTTCCAAATATGCTTCAGTTTCATCTGTACTGCCATCATTGATGATAATCAACTCCCATTCATTGAAGGATTGTTTTAATAAACTGCCGATTGCCCTCCTGATATAGCCACATTGATTATATGTGGGCATTATTACCGAAAATCCTTTAGTTTGGTGAATACTTTCAGGTTTCATATAGCGAAGTATAAAAATTTAACATATTCCTGCGAAATACTTCCGAAGAATATTCACTCAAGTATCTTTTTCTTCCGTTTTGTCCCATTTTTCTTGCTTTGTCAGGATGTTCCAACAAGTAAATAATTTTTTCAGCAAGCAAGTTGGAATCTATTTCTATCCTGTCAGAATGTTCAATAATTGGTATTTTCAGCCCACAACAATCATCTACTACTTCGTTCAAACCGGAGGTCGCTGTGGCTACAATCGGTAATTCGTGCATCATCATTTCTACAGCGACATATCCAAAAGGTTCAAATAATGAAGGAACTACACCCACATCTGCTATTTGATATAATTCATACAATTCTTTCTTTTCCAACAATCCTGTAAAAGTTATTTTCGTACAAATTTCTTTGGCTACTTTCATGTGTATATCATAATAACCATTACCAACTATAATCAAACGACAAATAGGGAATTTTTGCAATACTTCACGAAAGGCTCTGATTAAATAAGTTAAACCCTTTATTTCTTCAATGCGTCCAACAAAAAGAATAAATTTTTCTTCATACAATATTTTCCATTTATTTCTCAGATATTGATTGTTATTTTTCGTATTTACAGTGTTGGTCAGTCCGTTGGGAACAAAACTTACTCTTGCGGGGGTAAGGCCATAATCAATACATAATACTTTATGCATGTACTGTGACAAACAAATAATATGATCAGCTTTCAAGTACAATGATTTTTCATTTTCAAATGATTTTTTCAAGTTTGCACTAAAACTTTCTGGATTCACTTCACATAATATTTTTCGTAAACGTTTTAGGTTGTCAAAAATTGTAAGACCCCATTCAGAAAAATGGACAGTTACAATAATTTTACATTCAAATGAATCTTTGAGTTCTTTGGCTAATTTGTTGTTTTGTTCGTAATTCAGATGGAATATCAAATCCTTTTTATCCTTAATATGTAATCGAAATAAATATGTAATGTTTCTGTAATAAAATTCATCGTATTTTGGGGAATCTAACATTCGTTGTTTTCTCATGGGTTCCGGAAAATACCAATGTTGGATACCATCATTTGTTTCCTTTTGTATCTGTGGTTTATCCGACCAAAGATGTACTACCGTTACGTTTATATTGCTATTACGTAGCGCCATTGCTAATTCTCGTATATAGTTTCCGATACCATATACTGACGCTGGGCTGGACTTATTGAAGATATACAAATTCATATTGCTACAAGTTGAAGGGTGGTGAAGTTATAAGAGTTGCATCCATTTCGTGTTTGATTGATTGAGCGCTGTAAGCCTCAACATTCCTTCGCCGGCATATCCGGTAAGAAGACCAATTCTGTCAGGTGGTTTGTCCATATCCAAATCAGGGATTTGCTTCATTTGAACCGATTGTGGAGTGCTGTTGAAATATTGGCTGTGATGAAATTTCCGTATAATGTTTCCAACAGTAGAATTGCCCAATCGTGGAAAACTCAAATTAACATCAGTCAATTGCATATTCCATTTTTTGCATTGTTTTGAGAGTGCAGTACAAATGTTAAAACCGGAAATATGATGCAATTTCTGCAAAAAACAGTACACATCAGTTTGTTCTTTTGTTGAAATAGATGGTAATTTTTCCACTATTTGTTCTGTAATGTGCGATAAACATTCACACGCTCTTCCCGATGGCTCTTGTTGACGCAATCGCATCATCCAATATTGTCCATATCCCGTTAAGCCGTCATACATGCTGAAATCCAGCCAGGGGTCGTACATCACCGCACGATACATTCTGTTATCAAAATCTTCAAAAATATCGTTTTCAGCTCCCAAAAAATGATTTTTTATTAAAAAATCCATACCTGCGCCAATTCCTGCCAAGCCGGTTTCAAAGTCAGCAGGACTATTGTTGTGTATTTGTTCCTGTATTAATCCTATTAAATCCACTGCATAATTCTCATACAACTCGTTGTCTGTGTGTTGTGCATAGTGGAAAAAGAAAATGGCAATTCCCATTTTTCCATGTAATAGCCCCGGACAAGATGCTAATGTGCCATTTAACAAGAGCATGTCGGCGATTTGCCGCAAATCCTGTTCTATTTTTGTCTCATCTCTTTTATTTTTCATTCGTGCCGTTTTTATTCTTTTTTCAACAAGTTCACCGGATTTTGACTTGCCGCCCTATAACACAACCAACTAACCGTAGCTACGGCAACAATCAGCGTAATCAATCCGGCAAGCACGAAAATCCACCAACTCAAAGGAGCATGATAGGCAAAACCTTGTAACCATTGGTTCATCAGCAGGGCGGAAGGAGGAACGGCTATGACGAAAGCGATGGCAATCCAAAGCATGAAATTTTTTTTGAGCAGCAACATAATACTCATCACTGATGCACCTAAAATTTTACGCATTCCTATCTCTTTCGTTCTTTGCTGGGTATTTAAAGCAGTCAATCCCAGTATGCCGAGACACGAGATGACTAACGACAAGAACGCAAATATCATAAAAAGACTACCTAATTTGTTTTCCGTTTTATAACACTCCGCGAGTTGATCATCGAAAAAACGATATTCGAAGCCTGTTCCGGGACGCATACGCTCGTATGTTTCCTTAATAAATGCGATAGTTGCCTGCCGATTGACGGATGCAAGTTTGATACTAATATTTGTCACCCCTTCCATGTTGTAAACCATCATCAACGGGGCAATAGGCTCTTTCAACGGACGAAAATGAAAATCGTGCACTACCGCTACAATTCTGTTACCGTTTAAGGTTTTCCCAACAGGGTTATCCATACCCATCAAGCGGGCAGCCGTTTCGTTAATCATCACGCCGCCGCCTCTTCCGCTCCAATAATCATCATACGATGTTCTCATCATTTCGCCATGAATGATCTGTAATCCGTATGTTTTTACAAAATCGCCGTCAAAAAACGCAATACCCATGTGCACAGTGTCCTGTGTGGTTTTTCCCTCCCAAGTTACATTCCGCGTTTGTGTCCAAAGTGCTTCGGGCGTGCATGCACTCATGCTGACAGAGAGCACATTCGGGTTGCGCATTACTTCCTGTTTAAAATTGTCCACCTCATACCATAAGTTACATTGTGCAGTGATAATGTTTTCACGGTCAATACCCAAATCTTTATTGCTGATGTACGACAATTGCCTGAAAACAACCAACGTGCAAATAATCAGCCCAATGGAAAGAACAAACTGCACAACGACCAATGCGCGTGTGAAACCTGTATTCCTGCCAGTAGTACTACCTCCCTTGAAAATCAACATCGGACTGAACGACGACAAATACATGGCAGGATAACTGCCCGCAACCAAACCGACAACCATTAACGCCGCCGCCACCGTTATCCAAAATTGTACTCCAAAATGGAGTATCATCTCCTTGTTGGTAAAACTGTTGAGATAGGGCAGAAAAATCTGAACAAGCGCCAAAGCCAAAAACATCGCGATGAGTATCTGTATCAGGGTTTCGGAATAGAATTGTCCCATCAGTTCTTTTTTGCTTCCGCCATACGCCTTGCGTACAGCCACTTCCTTGATACGTTTGACTGCTTGCGCCGTCGAGAGCGTCATAAAGTTGAATGCGCCCATCAATACAATAATTACAGCCAATATGCTGAAAACAAATACATATTGCAGATTTCCAAGATTGTGGTCGTGCCGGTAGGAAAAATCAGTTTTCAAATGAATGTCCCGTAGCGGCTGAAACCAAAGCAAGTTGTCGCCTCTCGCGTGGTCTGTAAGATAACGGCAGAGGGTTTCCTGAACAGGTTCATTGAATGACGTCTTTTCGTCAAAGCGAAGATAAACAACGCCATAAGACGTTTCTCCCTGAATCCCTTTCTGCAATGCCACATCGAATGACAAATGCGTATTGTGCAGCAACCTGACCACTCCACCAATACGAAAATGTCGTTGGCTGCTCGAAAATTGGTTGGTTTGTATCAGTTCCTGCCCCAGAGCCGGTTCCTTTCCAAACAGTTTACGTGCAAACTTTTCTGAAATGACAATGGATTGGTCATCAATGAAAGCTGTTTCTGGATTACCTTCCACAAACGGAAAATCGAAAAATGTGAAGAAATTTTTATTCACAGTTGCAGGCATTGCGTTGATATTGTTCCCTTTCCAAAGGAAATATATATAATCGTTTTTACAATAAATGTAAGTATGGTCGGCTATTTGAGGAAACATTTTTTGCATGTCTTCACCAAGTCTCGGCGAATTATACACAGTTTTCCCACCGGATTTTTCTAATTGGATTACCCTGTAAATGTGGTTGACATGGCGGTGGAAAGCATCAAAACGCAGTTCGTCGTCCACCCATAGGTAGATCAACAATCCAGCAGTCAGTCCGATGGTAAAACCGATGATATTGATTGCCGTTAGTCCTGCAGTGCGGCGAAAAAAGCGTAGAGCGATGGTGATGTAATGAGATAACATTTTTTGATTTACAATTTATTTTACTATCATCAAACAGAAACCGTCGTCGGGCATATTGTCGGATATGGCTTGGAGTTTTTCATTTCTGTAATTACCCGAAGCGATATAAAGGTCAATTTGATACTTGGAAAACATCATAAACATTTCTTCTTTATGATTTAGTCCATGGGGCCAGAAAGGCATACCAACTTGATCTATATCATTTTCTATCAACGGTGGAATCATCAGTACATTTCCTGTTATAACGGGTTTAAACGGTGTGAAATGATGTGTAAGTGTTTTCGTTGTTTTATCATATATAGCCCAATAATCCTTAACCCTTCCCTGCTCTCGTCGTCGTGGATAATCCCGCCCTTCGGAATAGCGTATGAATATAAATCTTGGCGATTCAACCCAGTCGCCCAAAAAGAAACTACCTTCGAAATCCAAGCCGGTTGCGCGGTTATTAAAATCCGGTTTATATTCTCCCCAGTGCATTACATACGCAGGCGCAAGGTGGTTGGGAGGCAATACGCGAAAAACAGTATCGTTATTGCTCCTTACCAGCGTCACCTGCCCATTAATACGGTAAATATCCGTAGAAAAACCTAAAGTTAAGGTAGTAGAAATAAAGATTGGCGGAATATGATCATTGAATTTACACAGAGTATCTCCGTATACTGAAATACTTGTTAATGAGCCATCGTGAAAAAAGGATTGATCATCCATAAACAAACGCACTCCCCCTCTACTTTGTCCACTCAATTTTATCTGATATTTTGGTTTTATGCTTGTTGTTTTCAATTCGACGGGTTGAGAATTGAAAAGCATTTGGGCGTCCAATTCTTTGACGTCAAAAATTGATAAATAGTCATCGTAACCTTGATTACCAAGCACACGATGTGCCAATTTCCCATTAAAAAGATCAATATTACCGTATGAGGCTTGTGCGACAAACATCTTTAATCCTCCTTCTTCAACGGGAAATTCTCTTTGATTTTTCATGTTATATAAATACAGTCCTTCGGCAGAGTAACAAAATAACCCCTGCATCGTATTGATGAAAATATGTTTATCATCGCTTGAGAAACCGAATATACTTGAATATTTTTTATCCGGCGGTTGTCGCAGAATGACGTACCTGACCGAAGATGCAATATCGCTAAGTTTGAATATCCTTCTGTTTTCTAAATTTCCAGCAATATCAAGAATTTCAGGAGGTGTGAAAGGATCAATCGTCCTGATTTCGGTATATCTTATACCTGTCGGAATATCGTTGGAATTACTTCTTGGAAAAACTGTACTGTCGTTCATCAGTTTTTTAATCCGTTCTTCCGAGAGGTTGGGGGTATTCTTGTTTTCACAGGAAAAGAGCGATATAATTACTACGCTGAATATAAAAAATTTGGTCATTTTTGTTCATCGTTCTATTTTACATTTATTTCATTTTTCATTCTCCTCTATTTTCACATGACATAAATTGGGCTTTCCAATAGCGATTTCATAATTTGACGGCGAAGGGCACAACCATTGGTATACGCAATCGTTACAAGGGGCTTGGTCTCTGGTTCTAAACCAAGATTTGCCCTCGGTAAACTCTTTATAAATTATATCCGCAATGTTTTCGCTGATATTGCCAATTACAGGATGATTGGCATTAGCCTGAATATCGCCATTACTTCTGACAATCAACCTACCAAAATCGTATGTGTTAAACGATTGTTTGGCAAAAAGTTCCTGTTTAGATGGGAAACTATTTTGTATGTCGTTTTCATCATAAAAGACACAATTCCCGAAGAATCTATTGTTTTTTCCATCATAAAAGGGTTTTATGACAGTCTTATCCTCTATTTGATATTTCTCAATTAAATTTTGAACCAATATTAGTTCACTTTCTTCTTTTACCACGAAATTAAAAGTAACACGATCCAATGTTGAATTTGCATATTGAAAAAATTTCATTAGCTTGCTTTTGTCAGTTGGGAATGTAATATACACAGATAGATTTACTACGCTATTGACGATGTAATTATATTTTTCCATTTCCAAATTCAAATAATGAATGCCAAATTCTACTTCCATACTTTGTTGTTTCTGTTTTATCATTTCAAACAAGTCAAAAAAAGCAGTATGTTTAAAAATATTTCCGCCAGTAATGATTAACTTTGCACAGTAAGAATTTAATGCAACGTTTAATATTTTTTCAATATCTTTCATACATAATTCGTCTGAATTTTTGGTGCAAAAATCGAATTGATGATTCATTTTTTTACAAAATTCACAATTTTCACTACATTTTCCATTAATATATATAATCAACTCATTTATATTCAACAATATGTCTTTTCCAAGGTTAAAACCCGGATCTTTGTAAATTGTACTTTTGCTTTTGTGAATTTTTAATATCGGTGGGATTATAACTGGCTTTATATCTCCGGATTTAAGTATTAAATCACCAAAGTATGATTGACGAACATTATGTATGAAACTGTTAATTTGTTTATTGTCCAAATCTTTCGAAGAAATGGCTACTACATATAATTCATTTGGATCCGTTAATTTGTCAATTAGCCGTACTACTTCAATTGAAGGATAAACACACATCATCTTATGTGATAAAGAATTGTACAATAGTATTTTTGATTTTTTTTTAAAAACAAAAATTTCAGATTCAAGATAAAACCAATATTCTTTCATTTTTTATTGTATAAAAATTTCATTAATTATTTTAATAAATAAGGTTGGATGCTTTTCCAAAAAAGAAATACGTCGTCCAAGCATCTCACTAAATTGTGACATATTTTGAAAACCATGACATTCGGTTTGTTCATCAATCTTATTGAATTGAAAAATACATTGACTGCACTTTCCTGCATTATAACACTTTTTACATGACCTGTAAATTTTTTCAAAATTATTATTATAAATATTTTCTATTTGTTCAAAATCAATAATCACGTTATTATTTTCAATTTTCCCTAATACATATTCTTGACTGATTTTTTCACATGCTAATATTTTATTATTGACAGTAATATACATTTTTCTTTCAAATGGCATGCATGTTCCTGTTGAAACAAGTAAGTGTAAACTTAATTTATTGAAGAAACTGATATAATTACTATATTGATTGTTATTGAACCAACTAAGAAATAAACTTAAACCATATACATTAGTATCGTCAATAAATCTGTCATTTATCAAAACATCCTTTTTTTCACTCATATTTATACTCTCAAAATAAGTATTATATAATTTAACAAATTCCTTCTTATTTTCTTCTTTAATTCCTGAATCATTAAGAGAATTTATCCTTGGTATTTTTCCCAATTCTGTTTGAACAAAATCATTGATTGACTCAACTGAATTTCGATTATGTAACACAGCATTATAATTGATATTTTCACTGTAAAACTGTGGATACTCATTCATAATCCTTTTAATATTAGATAAAATTTTTGAATGAGAATTTTTGCCATCATGGAAAACTCGATAACTGTGATTGTATTCAGTACCATCCAAACTTATGAGTATCTTGAAATCATTTTTAACTAAATAATCAATATATTTGTATAGCAATGTGCCATTAGTAGTCATGTTGTACTTGAAACGAATATTAGGAGCGTTTAACTTATTTATATATTCTATTGTATCTTTGATTAATTGAAAATTCAAAAGTGGTTCACCTCCATAAAAACCAATTACAATGTTTTTTTGAGAAGACAAATTTAGATCCGATTTCCAAAATTTACACAACTTGTCCAAAACACATTTAATTGTATCAAATTTCATATATTGGTCATTTCTTGCATCATGGTCATAATACATATCACCATATCCGCAATAAATGCATTTTAGATTACAGGCATCAGTTATTTCAAACACTACATGATCAACATTGTAAAATGCGCTTTCAATGTTTTGATAAGAAAACTTTCTACAAATTGTTCTTTCTTCTTCAACAAAATAACCTGATTTTTTAAAATAAAAATATTTATCAAAATAGTATTCCAAATCCTGCTGGTTGAAATCTTTAGGAAGATTGTTTTCATTCATTAATGAAAAATTTGAGGGAAGTTTTTCCTTTTGATCCATCAAATGATAATGTAAAATCAATGGATGTGCAATCGTGTAATTTTGCATATGACTGTCATACATGTATAAAGCACAGTCAGTTTGAAAAAAAACTGTTGATTTCATATTTCATTACTTAAAAGTGTATTTACAATCAAAAACAATATTATTAGTTTCTCAAAAAAGATAACACATAAAAGAATATTGTTGAATATGATAAAAAAACTTAAATAATTTCGCCACCGACAAAAATCATCGACAATTGCCAGTGGCGAAAAAATCTCTACCAAAAATCGTTTTCAGCGCATTGGTAAGAGGAAAACGTACAAGGACACGGAGTAGATCCGCCACCAGGTGAAGTCAATCCACTAGCCTGATTAGCATTACCATTATCACATGTAGAAGAACCACCACTATTAGCATAGTGACATCCACATGTGCATCCATTTGTTCCTTTCAAGTCGTTCATCTGCCTTTTTAACAAGTCAACTTTTCCAAGTTGAGTTAATTTTAACATTCCGACTACTTTTAATTTCTTATCCATAAGACAAAATTATTGGTTAATATATAGGGTTAAAAAATACTGATGCAAAAGTATTAGGTTTTCTTCAAATAAAGAAAAACATTTGTGCTTTTGCAATGATATTCTATTTCGCAAGTAATTAGGTTTATATCAGTATTTATTATATGTTTGCGAATCAGTTCGAATCAATTTGCGAATTAGATTCGTTTTTTTTCAATTTCCCAGTGTCCACATAATATCGTATATTCGATTCCAGTGTATTTTCCTGTATTGCAATTGAATTGATGCTTTCTCCTTTATCCAGCCTCTTCTGGATTCTCTGGATTTTGTCCTGCGTCATTTTCCTTCGGACTTTAGGCTGCTCCTTCTTTTTCCTTTGGTTTGGTTCAACAATTATTTTGTGATTTTGCACGAATATCAACGCCTGCGTCATGTTGTCCACGTCTAATTTTTCGAACATGGCTGATTGAGCGCTTCGCAAGTATGAATGGGATATACCAATAATTTTAGCTGCTTCCTCACCCTTTATCCCTTGACAGGACAGGTTCAAAATAAGCCATTCCTGCTGGTTGAGTTTTGCTATCGGTTCCGGTATCCATTGTCGGCTACCAAACGAATAGCGATAGCGAACAGGTTCCTTACCGTTATGGTAGGCATACATGTCCCACGGTTTCTTGTCTGCTGATCTTGAAACAGAGCAAATTGCCATTGTCGCTCGATTGTTTACGACCAAAAATGGCATGACCTTATGGCTCAATATCATTTTCCCTTGGTATTCTCGTAATCTAAAATTGAAAATTATATACGCCAAATCCTGCAAGGGTATTTTTGGATGGGAAAAATAGTCCACAATTACTTGATGATACTTTGCAACATGTTGTATATCTTTTGGATGTATCACTTCAGGGTAAAATTCATAGCCCAATCTCATCACTTCATCAGACGAACGACCGCACAAAAAAATTCCCTTGGGAGACACGAAGCGAAAGCAAGGTGGTTTGAAATCTACAACATATACAGTTTCGTCAAATACATCAGATACGGCATTCAATATGTCCAAATAGTGTTCAACTCTGGAGTCGATATCGGTCTCTGTTTCTGAAACTATTGGTAGTGAGCCGAAAAACTGGAATATTACATCTTTTTGATTCGATATGTTCATTACATTATGCTTAGTTATACTTTGAAATCATGCACACGCTTCGCAACGGTCAGTCCCATTAATTCGGGGCTACCAAAATTTTGAAAAAAACTTTTACACTATAAGTACAACAAAAAACGGAAAGAGGGTAGGTCGCAGAGAAAATATTTTTTCCTTTATTGGGATTTTGCTCACATTTTCAGAATGTTACTATAAACGATTTTTTTTGGATACAAACCTCTTTCGATCAAAAAACCGGTCTTTTTTACCAAAAACCATTCCCGAAAAAATTTCCATAATCATATTCCGCATAATGTGTATATTTGCCGTTTTTGGAACAGTAATGTATACCATATTATATAATGTATGATTTTAGGATATTCCAGGGTACCCAAGATCAAAATTTGGAACGTCAGACTACGTTATACCGGTATCTTCATCATTTTGGATGAGTGTACGCATTTATTTCCCATGTGGTTACATGTTGTCCCCAGTTATCCCGTATTTCAACCACATGACTGTTGTGTCCTGCTGGGAATAGAAGTGGCGGTAATGACTGTGATTTTATTGAGGGTGGAATATAAAATTCTTCGGTTTCACCGGAAAAGGAAAAATCTATTTTTACCGATTCAAATACCATTGGTATTTGCCCTTTTTTAGTGTCCTTTGTGTATGTTACCGAACAGGGTGTTTTTTGTTGCGTTCCCCAGGTTTCGTTCAAATACCAATCATATCCACCAATGAAATATACGAAATCAGCAATTTTTATGTTAGTACCGCCGTATG
>Ga0209628_10000272_pt1 | contig 30935 bp, 8 predicted proteins | sample TergutCu122P4_FD_187285 | JGI IMG/M metagenome (GOLD analysis project Ga0209628, IMG submission 187285) | Cubitermes ugandensis P4 segment gut microbial communities from Kakamega Forest, Kenya - Cu122 P4 (SPAdes) (version 2) | ecosystem: Host-associated > Arthropoda: Insects > Digestive system >...
CCATACTCAAGTACAAAATATGTTATTCTTTGGAAACATACAAGGAGTAAATGTTGATGTACGTAATCTTCAGAATTTATTATTATTTGTTCAGGTTGGTTTACATCAATCTGATCAATCTATAGGATACATTGATCATGATCACAAACAAAAGGATACAGATGACTTTCATTTTACTGAGTATTATAACCCATTAAATACTTATTATAAACTCGGATATTGACCTGGTGAAATTTATCGATTGGGTGCAGTCTGTATAATGACTGATGATTCACTTAGTCCTGTATTCAATCTTCGTGGTTGTGAATTTACTGAAGACAAAGAATGAAATTTTGAATACGATATAGATAGTGAGAATTCATACGATCGTTTACTTGATAAATTAGGAAATATACAATATATTCCTCAAAATGATTTCTTGTATAATGATTACGAGGATAATACTAAAGGTGTATTTATGATTAGGGAAAATATAAGTCCCCATGATTATGAAAAAAAAGAAATACACCCAATAGGATTTAAAATCAAGATTCCTGATGATATTAAGGTTAAACTAAAAGAATACAAAGTAAAAGGACTTTTTATTGTACGTCAAAAGCGAATTCCAATAACACTTTGTCAAGGATTAACTGTGGGAGTTGATAATAGATCCAATATTCCAATGATATATGATCCTATTAAGCGGATGTTTATTACTGAGTCTTTTATAAATCATAATAGAATTTTGGATACATCTTTTAATCAACGCATAAGAGAAGTTTCACAGAAACAATGCGGAGGATTTCTGTCAGTTGATGTTTCAGTTAATCCTCAATTACAATCACAATTTGATGGTAGTAAATTTACTATACAAAAAGTGTATTCATTAAAAAGTCTTACACAGTTTCCACAACGAAGATATTATTATAATGAATATGAATATTCACATTATCCAGAAATTAGACAATCTAATGCGATTTTTATTGATTCGGATGTCCCTTTAAAATTCATTAATAATTTATACTATTCAACTAGAGTAGGTAATGCTGAAGATAAACGACAATTTGGTCAATTATGATCGAGAGATTTATCGGCTACAGCAACTAATTTAGTTCGTGGAATATACTGTCCATTTATCGGTTTGCTTGATAATATTGATGTAGCATCAATATACAACATTCGTATAAAAAATTACGACAGTACTTTTAAAAGAGAATATTTTAACATTAGGAGTTCTGATAATTCTCCGTTTTTTGCTATATCAGATAGATATGAATTAAATGATCCAATACTTGCAGATATATTTGAGGTTTATCGTGGAGATTGTTTTACATCAACCACTACTATTCGAATAAATCGGAATTTTACAGATCCTGATGTACCATTTAATGATATTATCATGTTACCTAATGCTTGACAAGAGAATTATAAGGGATTAGATGCAACAACAGCTGAAGATTGAGATAAAATTAATCGATCAGATTTAAATTCTGTTCCATTAGGAATGTGGATTACTTTTAAATGTTTATCAAATTATAATGTTGGATTACGATCCGTTGACCATAATCATCCTGATGAAATGGCAATTATGGGTAATCCGAGACAATTTTATCCAGCAGCAGATATTGACGTCAAAGCTTCTAGTAAAATACCTGAAAGTTGATTACTTAATGATGGATATAATGCAACAGTTGGAAGAAAAAGGAATTTAACAGCTCCAAATGTTCCATATATCAAGGATTTATTTGATAATCGTGTAATGTTTAGTAATGTTCAAATTGATGATGATTTTAGAAATGCTTATCGTATTTTTCAAGGTTTATCTTATAAAGATATTGATAGACAATATGGTGCAATAGTAAAACTTATTGATTGAGGAGTAAACTTATTTTGTGTATTTGAGCATGGATTAGCATTAATACCAATCAACGAAAAGGCATTAATGTCAACTAATACAGGACAATCTATTCACATGTATGGTGCAGGCGTAATTCAGAATCAAGTTTCATTGATTAGTCCAGACTATGGTAGTATTTGACCTGAATCCATTATTAAAACTCCAACTGGAATTTATGGTGTGGATACTTATGCTAAGAAAATATGGAAATTTTCTAATGAAAAAGGATTTGAATTAATTTCTGATATGAAAGTTCAGAGTTTTCTGAATGAGAATATTAAATTAGCTGAAAAAGACAAATATCCTATTATTGCTTTAAAGAATGTCAAATCTCATTTTAATAATTATAAAGGAGATGTAATGTTTACCTTTTATAATTATAATGAAAAAGATTCGGAATGACATTTATGTTACAATGAAAGACTAGATAAGTGAATAACTCGTTATAGTTGAACGCCATTATGTTCTGAAAATATAAATAATATATTTTATAGCTTGGATAAAAAGCGTGCAGAAATATTTGCACATATATTTAGTAATCTCAATACTAGAAGTGGATTAAGAACAGCATTATACATACAAAAAGCTAATTTGTGGTCTATACTTAATATTCCATTAGAAAATCTCATTTATATGGCAGGATATGATTTTTATGATCATTTTGATTTTGCAGTTGAAAGTATAAAATCGTCTTACATGATTAAGGGTAATGATGAATATGATACAGAAGCAACTGTTGAAATTCCTATTTCTATTCCTGTTGAGAAAAACTATGTACAATTTGATAATAGTATTATTTTCATTAAAAAAGACTTGTTATTAACTCCTGATATAAAGGATAATACCTATAGACACTTCTTTTACAATTCATATACTGAAGAAGTTCAATTAGATCCATCTAGTGAAAATATTACTAATGTACGTACATGAGAACCACTAATAAATCCTACAAATAGTAGTTTGCTCTTTCCATTAATTAATGGATTTTATAGAATTGATCGATCATTATTAACAGATGAATTGTGATATAAACCAATGAAATTTACTGGTACTGATCCGAATGATTATACACATTATGGAGCTCCAGAGGAAGCATTTAATAAATATACATTTTTTGAGAATTGAATTAATAGTACTAAATTGTGAATAGATCCTAATATTCTTAATTATGAAGATAAAGAAGGCATTATACATCAATTGTATTACTTGAAAATCGAAGTAACGATAACTCCATCAGTTTTAACTAATGGTGCATGAGTATATGGTAGTAAATTTAGACAAATAATTGGAATTGTAGTTGATTTTGATGTTCTTAATAGTCAACAAGAAAAAGAATATGATAAATTATTACTAAATGGATTTTATGTTCATGGTAGAGCAGGAATTTTTGATGAAATTAATTATACTGATAAATATGAAACCAACGAAATTCTTCCAACCAAATGATATGACAAACAAGAACCATTTGAGTTTGAATTTGTAGTTAATAATATGACAGGTCTTCATAAGATCTATAATGACCTCATCATCATTTCCAATAATGTTGCGCCAGAATCTTTTGAATTTAGTATAATTGGTGATGTTTATGGATTCAATAAACGTGGTATTCACAGATACTTAACTTTTGGTGAAGATGAATGATTACATAGTCCAAAAGTTTCTCAAGATTTCTACACGGGTGAACCATTTGATGAGTGAACACCATCTGGAATGGAAAATCAAAACTCTGGTACTAAAGTTACTAGAGATCAAACTACCAAAGAATATTATTTAGTTACTAATCAGTTAGCTAAGGATATTAAAAATCCAGATTTTGGAAGACGCAGGGGAAATATGTCTTATAAAGAGGATTCTTGATATATAACTATCGAACCAATTCGTTTTAAGTCTAAATATAAAGAATCAAAGAATGAAATATCTGTTGATAAAGAGTGAAACTCCACAAGAATAAGAGATAAGTTTTTAAAAGTACGAGTAAGATATGATGGTACACAGTTAGCATTAATTACTGCACTTAAAACTTTAATGACAGTTAGCTATTCTTAATTATGAGTAATGTAAAAAACATGTATAATCAAATGGCTGCAACACAATGAGATATTCCTTCTATGGCGGGCGGAATCGAATTTAATCGTGCATTAAATCGTTTATTTACTACGCAAAGTCTTTCATCAAGTGATAAAGCAAAGACATTAGTTGCTGAATGAAATCCTTATACTGCTATAATGAATTCGGTCAATTTAAACGATATTCAAAGGGAACGAGCATTAAAGGAACAAACGATAGGGGCTAAGAAAGCTGTACCTGTTACAACTAATCCAGAGGGAGTTGGAAGTTCTACACAGAATGTATTAAAAGGCGGAACACAAAAACCAAGTATTAAAGATCCAATGCCAAATAATATTGGTCAATCTGGTTATACTGAAGATCCTGATGAATTTATTACTCCTAATACTAAAAAAGCGTGAGGTAAACTCGGAGGAAATCGCACTCCAGCAGAGCAACAAGAATATAATAGAGTTCATAATTCAATTGACACGGAAGGTGCAAAAGATGCTGGATATGATAAACCTGTAAATGAACGTGGCGGTTTCTCTCAAGTCTTCAAAAGTCAAGGAATGCAAAATGCTCTCAACGCAGTTGGAGCAATTGGTGGTTCAGTTGCAGCAATTAGCAATAAAGCAGAAATGCCTGAAAGTGATATTGCAGTCCGTGAAGGTATTCGTGGAACAATTGGTAAATTTGGACCTTGAGGAGCAGCAATTGCAGCTGCAAGTGGAGTTGTCGATGCTGTTGGAGATTTAACGGGTAATAACTTAAGTAATATTGATTCTGAAGCTGCTAAACGTGCTGGAGTTTCTGGTGGTGCGGCATTTAACAAAATAATGAACATGATTCCTGGAAATAGTATGGTATTCGGAGTCATGGGTCAAAATACTATGGCATCTAATATGTCAGATCAAACTCGTCAACTTGGTGGAGCATTTAGCGGATCAGTTGGGGATATTCAAGCGGCTCAAGAACTTGGTGATAAACGAATGTTATTTCAACGAAAGAAAACTGATGCCTTTATAGCGAAAGCTAATGATATGAATAGTCAATTGACTTCAATGAAAATGGAAAATGATAGACGTTTATCAAGTGCATCTGGCTCTGATTTAGCACAACAAAATTATAATCGCTATTTGGGTAATACTATGTCTAATATGCGTGTTGGTAAACAAGGTATGAAACTTCCTTCTTCTGAGGAAATACGACACTTAATTAGTCCAGTGAAATTAGAACCAATTTCTAAGTTTCAGTTAGGTGGTAAAATGAATGTAATTGTTGAAGGTGCATTACATGCCCGTAAGCATCAGTTACGTGAAGTAAATGAGGATTTAGAAGATGTTACACCAAAAGGAATTCCTGTTGTTGTTTACGATGAAGGAGGAGAAGTAACCCAAAGTGCTGAAGTTGAAGAAAGTGAATTAGTTCTAATAAAAGAATTAACTAATAAATTGGAGAAATTGTATAAAGATGGATCCGAGGAAGCAATGATTGAAGCTGGTAAGTTATTAACTGAAGAATTAATGGAAAATACAGATGATAGAACTAACAAACTATTAAGTGATGAAGATCAGAATTAATAATAAAGAGTATAATGTTTTAGTAGCTAAAACAGAGGCTGAAAAGATGAAAGGTCTCCAGGATGTCGAAAGTATGAATGAAGATGAGGGTATGTTGTTTATATATGATGAACCACAACAACTCACTTATTGGATGAAGGATACAACTGTTCCCCTAGACATTATTTTCATTAGTCCTGATTGAATTGTTAATTCTGTTCACAAAGGAGAACCTTTATCTGAAGAATTAATAGTTGATGAAGATTCACAATATTGTTTAGAGTTAAATCAGGATTCTGGAGTAAAACCAGGAATGGAAGTTGAAATTGATGAAATGGATGATGATTTCTTCGAAATAGAAGAAAATGTTATGTATATCATTGGATCAGACGGAAAACCACAAATGGAATTGGAGGGCGGTGAAAGAATATTCAGTCGTCCTAATACTAAAACACTAATTAACATGGCGAGGCGTGCTTATAAAACTAAGAAGGATTCTGACTATAAACGTCTAGGAAGAAAACTATTTGAATACTTAAAGATTCAGGATGAACGTCCTGCCGAATATGTAGAAACGTAATGAATCCAGTAATTGTTGAACAATATAATTTAGATGGAGATTTTATATGTAACTATGATAGCTTGAAAGAAGCTGCACAGTATATAAATATGTATCCTGGTACATTATGTAAATGTATTCAAAATAGTAAGCCATGTGAAGGATTCTTATGAAAATATGGCACGGAATTGACATAATATAAATTACATTTGATATTTGGATTTCAGTGGAAATATCCTTATATTTGCAAACATATAAATATAAGCAAAGAGATATAAAACTATTATATAATAAATTTATAAATGAAAATCGTTAATAAAACGCAAAAATTTCAAGAAGGTGGCCCAATGCCCGCAGGTCCTGCACCAACAGGAGGTCCTGCACCAGCTGGTCCAGAACAAGGTGGTGATCCAATCATGGAAATGGCTCAAGTAGCTGCCGAAGCACTACAAACACAAAACTGTGAAGCAGCCATGGCAGTATGTCAGGCTTTTATTCAACTTATTCAAGAATCACAAGGTGGTGCACCACCTCCAGGAGCTCCAGTTGAACAACCCGTATTTAAAAAGGGTGGTAAAATGAAAAAATGCGAAACTGGCGGAAATGTGAAGAAAGGCAAAGACCTCAATATAAAATTCGAGGTTTCAAAGAAGAAAGATAAAAAATACTAGTATCTTCGTAAATGAAATGAGAGATTGGAGACTATTCAGTCTCTCATTTTTAGTTTATACACAAAAATTTTAAAATTATGAGTCAAGTTACAAAGGGGATATTAAAATTTGATGAAGGAGGTCAAACTCCGCCCACAAGAACTTATGGAAAATACATCAAAGATGGAAAAGAATACATCGCTGATGAGGAATTTTTAAAACAATTTGATAGTTATAATAGTTCACTATCTCCTGCTGAACGCTCTATAGTTGGAGATATTAGACGTGATTTGGCTGCTGGAAGAACAGTTAATTTTGATTCTTATAACTATCGTACTGATGCAAATATATCTGGAACAGATAAATTTATCCAGAATATGTCTGCGGATCGTAATGCAAGAAAAAAGAGATGGGATGCAACCTTTGCTGAAATGGGATTTGGTGGAAATAAAGCTGCAGCTCATCACGGACGTGTCGGAATAGAACATTTAGCTAAGTTTACACCGAGGACACCAGAACCAGAGAAACCAAAGTTAACGGATATTACTGGGAGTGAATTATACATGGATTATAATGTTAGTTATGATCCAAAGGATAAAAATAAGAAAAATCCAATATATACTTGATCTAATTCTCCTGAAAATCAACAACTTATTAATCGTCTTTTAGAGAATAAAGCATATTTTAGTGGAGATGATACATATAGAAAACAATACAACTGATTAGGATATGGAGATTTCAAGGATCTAAAATCTATGGAGGAGTGGTATAAAGCTAATCCAAATAAGATTGATGAAATAATTAATAACTTGAGAGCTGGGAAATACGGTAGTCTAAAAGATTTAGAACATAATCCTGATTTAGATGTTTTACGCTCGTTTAATATATTTCGTGTCAGACCAACGGGAACAGGAACAGGAACGGGAACGGGAACGGGAACGGGAACGGGAACGGGAACGGGAGAAACTCCTGCAAAACAGAAATATACTCAAGATCAATTAAGAGCATTAACTGGATCAAATCTTCTTGGAGTAGATGAAAAAGGTCTACTATACTTAAATCCAAGTAATTTATCAACTATTCCGCGTGTATTTACTGACTCATCTGGTATAAGTTCATCTAGTCCTTATTACAAAGGAGTAATATATAACGATAATCTATATACACTATCAGATGTTACTAGTAATAAGGGTAACATACAAACAATATTGTCTCCGTATATAAAGATGGCTCAAGAAGGAAATTGGGAAGGAGTTAAAGATGTTTATTTTTGAGGAAATACACCTATTACTAGATATGATCCAAAAACGAATTATATGCATGGTTTGCATGATATTATAACTAGTGGAACGGGTGAATATTTTGGTTTTTCATTACCAAATAAAAGTGTTGGAATAGGATATGTACCAAAGGATCCAACACTTGATATATATGGTTTACCAAATTTTCAATATGCTGTGTACGATTATCCGACTATGGAAACTAAAACTTTCAATACATTATCGGATTTGAAGAAAATTTATCCAAGAATGGAAAGAGGACCCGCAAGTGGTCTTGATACATATGTTATTGATAAATTGGGTAATCGTTATGGGGTTGTTGATAATATTGAATCCTATAAATTAGTTGCTAAAGTTGGTAGTGGTGCATTGTATATGCAAGATGCATCGGGTAAATATTATCAAGTTTCTAATGTACCTCAATTAAAAAAAGTATTAGGAATGGATAAACCTCCTGCTGCAGAAATTGAGAAGATTTGGACAACACGACCAAACGTGGAACCTGCAAGTGCCAATTTATCTACTGCTAAAAAAGCAAATACAATTGGAACCAGACGAAAACATGGTGGAAAACTAGAACAAACTAATTTACAACGATTATCTAAAATACTAGAAACCTCACTTCCTAAATTTCAATGAGGAGGATCAACTACTGAATTTATACCCAGAAAAACAGAAATTGAAGGAATGCGAGATATAACTAAAGCCTATGATTCCTCAATGAAAGTTGGCGGAGGTGCAAATTTAACTAAAGCTGATAAGGAACAACTTGCAGCACTTGCAACAGATATAATTGCATTAGGTATATCATTACCAACTGGAGGTAATGTTGGTGCTGCTGTAACTGGAATGGTAGGAACTGGACTTCAACTTAAATCTGATATAGATCGTCAAGGTGGTTTAAATTGAGGTAATGTTGGTTCGGCTGCTTTGGGATTTGGATTAGATGCTGTTAGTTTATTACCACTTGGTATTGGTAGTGCCGCAAAAGTAACAAAAGTTGTTAGGAATATAAAACGATTAGGAACTGGTGCTTTATCTGCACTTGGGTTGTGAGCTGGAGCTGATGTTCCTGGTAAAATTGTTAGGGGAGAACCATTATCTTTAAATGATTATAGAAACATACTTAGTGGAATACAAGGAACTGTTGGTATTAGTAAAGTACTTGGAAGTACCAGATTAGGTGCTATGAAAAAAACTGGAAAAACTCCAGAAGTTTCAACAATAACGGGCAAAGAAGGTACCCCAGATCTTAAGTTATCAAAAACCGAAGTAAGTGATATAATAAGTTTACCTAAAAAAGATCAAAAAGGAAAATTGGATGAATTATTAGTTAAACGATTTAAGGAATCTGGAGGTGATGTAACTAAAATTCAAGATACGGAAGGAAAACTTCTGGATGATGCTGGAACTAAGCTACGTGAATTGTATCAAATTGAAGATACAAGTAAATTATGATCTAGAATAAATCAAAAAGCAGTAAAGCTTCCAGGTATTAAAGGTGGTGAAACAGAGTGAGGATTAAAAACTGCAGAGGATATTAAGAATTATAATTGATTGAGGCGTGCTTGAACACAACGAGCAATTGCACGTGAATCTCTATCTAATCCATCACTAACTCCAACTAAAACATCAGGAACAACCATTGATGCATTTGGAGAAACAGTTCCAACTTATGGTGGTATAAAATACATACGTGGTGTTGGTATAGGGAGAAAATCCCCAATGCCAGAAACTACTGTTATAGGAGATAAAACTGTTAATACTAAAGGTTTTACTGAAATTTATGATGTAAGAACTAATAAACCGCGTTATTTTGATGCGAGGGGAAAAGAAGTTAATTTGAATGATTTACCTGATATTGCACCACCGAAAGTTGAAACAGAAACTGTTGAAACAGAAACTACTGTACAAGAAATACTGCGAAAAGTTCGTAAGGATAAGGGTATTAAAAGAGGTCCTAGAGTTAAACAAGAGAAACCTTCTTATTTTAGTATGATTTTTCCACAAGGAGATCCAAATAATCCCTTCAGATTTTTTAGACCATCAGTAACACCAAAACCCATAGTCGATATTTTCCCTTCTACAAAAACTTTTAGAACAGGAATACCTAAAGTCAATCCTGTTGAGGATCCAAAAGAAGTAAAAAAATTATTTACAGAATGGAAAACAGAGGTTAAAAACATAAGGCAAAAAGAACTTGAAGTTAAACAAGCATTAGGAAAACTTAATCCAGAAATTGTAAAATTAACTGGAAATAATGAATTAGTATCTGGAGTTCCTTCGCAAACTCTATCAGTTGCTCCAAAAGATTATACTAGTATATTTAATGTGCCTGTGATCAAAGCACCTGCGAAGTACACACCATCAGTTATTGGTACAAGAACAACTTCTAAAACCTTATTTAATCAACCTATAGTTAAAAAGGGAAGTAATCAAACAAGAAGTGAAATACAATATAGTAGAACAGGACGATTAAAACAAGGTGGTGTAATTAGAAAGTACCGAAATAGTGGTATATTTGATGCTCTTGATACTTATGAAGATTTTGTAATTCCTGGATTAGGACCGTTTAAGTATAGTACTCAGAAAAAAATGGGGTGAGATGCTGCCAGAGCACATATTGCTGCACAGGAGAAGTGGAAACCTGGAATATTAAAGGATTATGATGATTATCGTAGTAAAATGCAGAGTTCTTTAACTACTCAAATACCAGAAATACCAGAAATACAATTTTCTCTTCCAAAAACTACGAGTACTAATATGCTTCCTATGGAGAATCCTCTAAAACAAGCTATAGAAGAACAACGTACTATTTTAGATAATCTGTCTGATAAACAAAAACATAAATTAGCTAGACAATATAATAAAAATTATATTATGGGTGAAAATGAGTTGTCTGATCTTCACGGCGGTACAACAGGTAAACCCTTTCACTTCGGTCAACTTCTCGATCCAGAACTTCTAATTAATACTCTATCTTTTGCTTATTCTCAAGCAAACACGGAGAAACAACGTCAAAAAGGAAATAAAGTTCTTAATTTAAGTCAGCGTTTGCTTCCTAGTTACGTACAAAGAAAATATTCAAGTTATTATGGATCTCCAGAAGGTAATGCTTTGGAGGCACAAGCTCGAAGGATGCAAGCTTATAAACCTATTCATTCAGATTATTTAGCAACTTTAGCTGGCGAATCAGCAAATAATCAGCAAATTGAAGGGTTACTTACTAATGCTGAAATTGCAAGAGGTGGAGCTTGACAACAAAATCAAATGAGAAATGATGATCTACAAAGACAATTTAATCAAATGGATCAGGCAATAAATGATGCACGTAATCAAAGAATTGCTCAACTTGAAGGTGCTAAATATCAAGTTGATAAAGAAGCTCTTATAAGAAATCATGAATCTACTCAGAATTATCTTAAATTTCACAATGATCGTCTTGGACGTGATAGAGCAATTGTTGATAATGTTAAATTCCAAATTGCACAAAATCAAGCACAAGCTAAAGCTAAAGCAGAGATAGAAAGTAAAATTACTCCATTAATGAGAGAAGAATATGAAAAGGATCCACAAAAATCACTATATCCTACAATAGAAAGCTGGTTACAAGCAAAACGTCCTGATGATTGAGCATTGATTCAAACAGAAGTTGATAAAATCACTAATCAATACTTAACATCAGTAGGACAAAGTCAGCTAAGAACTCCTTTTTACATGAACAGAAAAATATGATCTGCTAAAAAAGGTGGAAAAACGGAAAAACAACGTTGAAGTACTGAAGAACGAATAGCGGTTGCCAATGCTAGAGAAGTGCAGCGTGCATTACGTAAATTAAATGATCACGTAATTGATCTTTTTAAAAATGCCTTTAAATAATGAAAATAATACGAAAACATCAAGTGGGGGGTTCAGTTTATACCCCCCTTGTTTATCAACCCCAATCTGATATTGATTCTACAAGAACTTCTTCTAAAAGAGGATCTGGTAGAAGTTCAGGTGGGGAAGATGAAGGAGGTCAATTAACAAAAATCTCTGGAACAATGACGAAAGAGATTGTTGATATATTGAAAACAAATGGTATTCCAACCGATGTTGATACATTTCTATCACATGCTAATCAATTTTTAGCTGGATCTACATCTCTATCTGATCAAGTTTTTGGAGGAAATAAAAAGGATTATGATATAAGCCATCTAATTAAGATTCACTCTATTGCCAATCAAGTAAAATTTAATAAACAACTATATGATAAGGCTTCAGGTAGATTAACTAGCGAAAATGCTTGATCAGAAGTAGCAGTAAATAATCGTGGTCAAATGTATGTATATGGAGAAAATGGAATTGATTTAATTAGTGCAACTGAGTATCACAAAAATAGGGATAAATACACAGCATTAACTAATTCAGAATTACTATCTTTAAGAGAAAGTGATCCTAGCTTAGCACTTAATGAAGGAATACTAAATAGTATAAATAATACTGTCGGTTTAGAAAGTGTAGTTAAATATGTTAAGGATATTATAAAGGGCTTTGGAAACAAAGTACAAGAAGGATATACATCTAAGGATCAAAACATGATGGAAGAAGGTTTTCGAAATCTATTAATGGGAGGTCCAGATGGTTATTATAAAGTTACCAGTGAAGATCAGGGAACTAAATTTGCTTTGGATTATATTGTAGATGCTTTGCCATCTAATATGAAACAATTGTTAAGAGCAAAGACTGCTGCTGAAGGTGGAGACCCCAATTCGCAGGATATAAATCGTTTATTAGCTTTAGCTTTATCTGAACATAGAAATTTGAAGCGTTCTGCTCAATTTGATAAAGGTGCTTCTAGTTTTGAATACGAACTTGCAAAGGATGTTGCTAAAGAAAAGAAAGACAAAATGGTAATGAGAAGTAGAGAGGAAGCAATAGTAGCTGGCGATATATTAACTGAAGCTGACATACGAGAATTTAAACTTGCTCCACAGGGTAAAGGTAATCCAATAACTTTATATACCCTTCAATTTGGATCCCCACAAACTAAATCTGGAGAATCAATTGATAGAACTACATTAGAAAATCTACTTAATAGAGATCCATTGGGTCAATCATTAGATAAAACATCTATTAGTTTCGGAACTCAACATATTGGAGCAAATGATCTAAAAGAAATATTGTGGGACGGTGTTAGTCAATGAAATAGAGTTGAATTGCCATGATATGTTGATGAGAAAGGTGCAGTTATACCAAATCTAAGAATCCAAGATAAACTTGATGCGTTAAATGAAAAAATAAATAGTAGTGCATACGTCGCTCCAGCAGAAATCAATAACTGAATTCTACAATCTGGATTAGATGTTATTTATGATCCTAATAGTCGAATGGTACGTTTTAGAGAAACTAGACCGTTTATGATGTTAAATGGAATGGGTAGTTCTGGAACTATTGATAATTTTGATAAAGATGATCCTTTTATATCAAAAGTAGAAGAAGGAGATAGAAGAGCATTATCAAAGTTATATGATGCTTATCGTAACTATGATACACCATATACTCAGAAAAATAAGAAACCTGGTGATTATGATACTTCTACACGTTGAAATATGTACAATGCCCCAATTTTTATACCTATAACTCATCAATCTATTGCTACTGCAACTAGAAACAATGAACGTGTTCCTGAATCTGATTACGTAAATATTAGAAATCAGTATAACTTACAAAGACAAAAAGAACGAATAATAACAACTCCAGATTAAAATGATACCTAAAGAAAATGATTGGTTTAGCACATTGTTGTTTCAACCAGATATGACTCTCCAAGATTTGGCTAGCTATGATATAACTCCTAAGAACTCAGCTTTACAATCTAGGGAGTACTACAAAAGTAAACCAAAGATTATAAATGCATTTACAGAAGATAATGGAGTTTTTAATGAAAATAAATTTGAAGGATTTTATAAAAGTGCATTAAATTTATATAATGCAGCATCAAATGAATCATTTATAAATAAATTTATAAGTAATTTTGATTACGATGCTTATGATTATAAAAGACCAGCAAATGCTAAAATTCGTGATATAGCTCCTAAAATTTATTTAGGAGAAACAAATCACGGATTATCTATGAGTTTGACTGCCGTTGGATCTATTGGTGGTGCTAAACAGAGTAATAGAGAAATAGCTCAGGGAAATAAAGTATTTAATTGAGATACACAAAAATTTGAGGATTGAACTCCTGAAAGCTCTGGATTAGCTAATTTATGGAAAGGTATATTTCGTCCAACTTTAGTATATGCAACTTGGGATGAGGATGGAGAACACGTTTTCAACGGTAGAACGTTTCAACATAAAGCTGGAGATTGAAAATTGGATGAAGGTGGTAATTATTATACTGAAACATTAGGAAAAAGAGATCCTTCAAAGAAACAACTTGTAGCATATACTGATACCCTTACCAGAGAAGGATCTTGATTAAACAAAATCGATTTTCTTGATTCAGACGACATTCAAAAAAGCATAGGAGGAGTAATAGCAAAAACAACTTTTGCGATTGCTCCTATGTTAATTCCTGGAGTTGGACAATGGTATGGTGGAATTACTGCTAGTTTAGCATTAGCTAAGTTAATACCAACAGTAATGCGAAGTATTGCTAGTATAACTCCTGGTGCTGATACAGAGAATAATGCTCTCATACAGGGTTTAGATCAAGTGCGAGGATGAGCAAGCAGATTTGATTCAAGTATGTCTGATTATGCGCAAAACAAAATGATGTCTGTAGAAGGCTTAGGAAATATGGTTACAGACATTTCTTTACAATTATTCCAACAAAAAGTAATTGGTGCAATACCAAAAATGCTTGGTCATACAAGTCCATCTGCTAGAAAACTTGGACAACAACTTTCATTAGCTTACATGGCTGGTACATCCTCAGATGGTGTATATAATGAATTTAAAGCTGCTGGAGCTTCTGATGCTGTGGCAGGTTTAGGAATGCTTGCTAGTATGGGTAGTATGTATAGTTTAATGCGTATGGATTATTTCCGTGATATGTTGTTTAGAGGAACATATCTTGATGAAAGTATGAGTAAGGGTGTAGCAAGAGAATATGGTAAATTAATGAGTGCAGCAGCTAAAGTTGCAAAACCAACTAAAGATGAAGCTGCTTCTTTTGTTAAGAAAACATCTGAGTTCTTTACTAATAAAATTGGTGAAAAAATCGCCACTAATCGATTATTAAGTCGATCAATCAACGAAGCATTAGAAGAAGGTGCAGAAGAATTGAGTGCTGATGCTGTAAAAGCTTTAGCTTCTGGATTAAGTGCTTTAGGAGTAATTGATCCGCTTGATTTTCAGGTAACTCCAAGTGAAGTTCTACAACGTTATGCTATGAATCTTCTTGGTGGTGCAATTGGTGGTCCAATTTTTGAATTGCATGGAATGTGAGACAATAAATTAAATGGAATTAATAACAGAATGCTTGCAACTAACCAAGATAATGTATTGGAACAAATGGTCTACTTAGCAGCCAGTGGACATAATAAGGAAATGAGGGATTATGCAGAAAAACTTCATCAAAAGGGTGGATTTGGTAACGAAGAACTGTCTGGATTGGTTGGAGAAGTTAACAAGGATGGTACTATAGTTTATCATGAAGCAAAAAGTGGTGAAAGTCAAAATGATTTAATCTACAATCAATTTATAAAACTTATTGATGATGTTGAAGCAATAATGGAGTGAGAAGGATTAAAAGATCTATCTCCAGAGATGTGAAAGGCTGCATCAATTGGAAAACGTGCTACTGGTGAAGAGAAAAATCCTCTTGCGGAAATAATACTTAAAAGTGGAGTTAATGAAGCTGCATACGATGATGTTAAGAAATTAACAACATCAATTATACAATTAACTGGAAAGCTAAATGAAATGAGAGCTCCAGCTGCTAATGAAGCTGCTGATAAAAAATCCAGTGAAGAACGTGAAGAAGAATTAAAGAAAAATAAAACATACAAACAACTTGAGGATCAACTTAAAGAAGAACGAAAAGAATTAGATGCTATTTGAAAAGGTGAAAGAGCAAATCATTATATTAAACAAGCAATGTTTAACTTAGATGATTCCATAAGTGGTGCTTTTGTTGATTTATCAATAGAAGAATATACTATTGGAAAATATCAAAAACCATTTTATTCATTATCTGATGTTGAAAAAGAAGTTGTTACACAAAATTATCAAAACTACGTTGCTTTAGAGTTAAAAGAAAAAGCAAAACAAGCATTTACTATATTTGAGAATATAAGTAACTTTACAAAAAATTCACTAACAAAAGCTAATGAACGAGAAATAGGTTCAGAAAGTGAAACATTTACTCCTGTTATTGTTGCTGATTATGCTCAAGCTCTTATGCAAAGCCGAACAGCCTTGCAAGAAGAACTAGAACGACAAAGAGGTTCAGAAAATCCAGATGTGGATAAAATAAATGAGACTATTACAGAATTAGATGAGGTAAATGCAAAAATAAGTGAAGTAGAACATATGCCATCTGCAATGTTACTATCAACTCAATTAACTCCAGAAGGACAAACACTTGTTAAAAATCCTGTAACTGGGGAAATTAACATGGAATCACTGGCTGATCATGCAAAAGGAATATTAAACTTATATAGAGAGGCTAAAGAAAAAAATCTTATTATTGATGATTCAGATATTCGTGTAAATTCCTTTTTAAATCTTTATAAAGCTCACGAACAACGTAGTGGAAAGGATATTAAACAAGCATTATTTGATGCTATTGAACTAAATTCATCTAAAGGTGTAAGTGGTTTTGATAGTGATCAAGGTATTGATCAAACTCTTGAAACTATACCTATTTTTGAAGAAGGAAATCTAAAAAATGATAAGTTTAATGGATTATTAGATGAATTTTGATCAAATATTGGAGTAAATAATAATAAAGCCATTGAATTGTGGAAAGAAATTGTCAATTCGATTAAAACTGAAACAGAGAATATCTCATTCACAGATGGAAATGATCAAGAAGTTGATTTAGTCGGAAGTATTCTTGATGAAATTATGCCCAAAATAGGTAATCAATCAGTTGTTGATTATATAAATGAGTATAATACAATTAAAACTGGAGCTATAAGTTCACCAATATATGATATGATTCGAGATGTATACAAAGGAGTTGGACAAGATGTTCCAAACTTGGTTTCTGTTCTTGAACAAGAGGAATTAAATTTTATAAATTCGCCGAAGCAAGAGGAATATGTAATTGTAAATAAAAATGCTTATCAGGAATTAACTACATTTGATAAATTACTTGATAAATTACATGCTACAATTGCTGCTGCAGTAACACATCCAGAAGCAGGATCTTTTAATTCTCATGCAAATAAATATGCTACCGAAGAATCTGACATAATGCCTGAAATAACTGGAGAAACTTATGGAGCATTATTTGGAGATATAAATCGAATTAAATCAAAAATAAAGTTCTTATTAAATCTATCTGATCAAAATCAAGGGAAGAAATTGCGTGTTAATCGGGATATTGAAATTAATATGACTGGTAAACTTCTTAAAGGACTTATTTCACTTGACGATAGAGAAAAAAATCCAGTTGCCGAAGCTTTCTTACGTGAATTTAATGTTGATTTAACAGAAACATGAAAGAAACAAGGTTTCACAGATAATGTTATAAGTTTAGTAAACATAAAAGAATTTCAAAAGGCAAAACGTGCTTTTGAGGATTCAGTTTATGATCAAGTAGCTGGTAGATTTACTGCAGAACAAGTTGCTGCTAAACTTGTGTCAATGTTTAATAAGAATGAGTTACATAAGTTAAAAACTACACGTTTAACAACTACTACAGACATTATTACTGATTATGATAAACTAATTAATTTAGCCGCAATATTATCTGTTAGAAGTTCTTCATTCTATACTGAATATAAGCGTGTTATTTCTGCAGAAGACTTTAAAATGGCTCCAATCTTCGGACAAGAGTATGCAACCAGAGTTGCATATAGTTTATTCAAAAATGTTAATTTATTTAATGAAATAGGTAGAGCAATTGCTAATACAGATCTTGAAAGTCTTTATTTGAAAAACAAAAAGTTCTTAGTAAATTTTATATGGGGAAATGGCGGAACTGGGACTGGAAAAACCTTTGGGATTGCCAATGTTTTGCAACGAATGTTAGGTACAACTGCAACACTTGTTGTTGCTCCAACTGATGATCAAACTAAAAATTTACAGAAAGGAATTAATACTCCAGATGCAATTCTTAAAGAAAAAAGTGCATTTTTTCATGAAATTATTGGAACTGGAATTTTAAAACAGGATGAACATTTCTATGTTGATAAGGATAAAGATAGTAATCCTACAGGTCATTTTTTATTAAAGGGCGACATCATAAATAAAATAAAAATTGATGATGGAACATTATTTAATTCTAAAGATCCACGTATAATGTTTCTGGATGAGGTATCATTATTTACTCAACCAGAATTATTACTAATTTCTGAGTGAGCAGCTAAGAACAATGTTATTGTTATTGGATTAGGAGACTTTAAACAGGATACAGCAAAAGTATCTTTTGTTGGTAAGGATGGAAAAACTAATATCCTTCTAACTGCCTCAATTGAGAATACCTTACATATTAAAACTCCTGCGTTAACAGCATCATTTAGACCAAATAATACTGCTGCATCGGATAATAATATTGTGATAAGTAATATATTAGAAACAATAAATGAACATTATCAGGATAATCCAAGTATAAATGAAAATGAACTTGATGTATATACTCGAAGTTATTTAAAGAATTTGGGTACTGTACGTTTAAAGTATAATCATAAAATTGATTATAGTGAACTAATTGGTACTAAATTTGTGAATCCTACTAAGGATGAGGATCCTATTAAAACTATGTTTGATAAATATATTGCTGAAGGTAAAGAAGTTGTTATAGTTACTTCTGAACCACATAAATATCTTGCTTATGGTAGAGAAAGAGTTTTTGATGATACAAAAAATGAAATACAGGGTAGAGAATTTGATTATGTTCTCATAGACAAGAAATGAAGTGGAAACGCTTACTATGACTTAAAAAGTCTTTATACTTTAACACAACGTGCGAGAATTGGATCGATTGTAGCAGAGAATAATATTAAGGAATCATTACCTCAGATTATTTCTGTTGTGGATAAAAATGCAACAACAAGTACCGAACTTAGACCAGAGGATATTAAATCATTTAGAGATTGAAAATTATCTACATTAGAGGATGTTGTTGCAACCCCAGTTGAAGAAAATCCATTAGTTGAAAGTTCAATAATTGATAATCCAGATGGAATTAAACCAACTGACCTAAGTATCAACTCAACTAAAGTTCCAGAAGATGATAATACTCTTCAGAATTATACTGATGGAAAAGATGATACTGCTGAAGAAGTGGATCAGTTAAAACCAACTGAAAAACCCGAAATTAGTGAAAAACCCGAAATTAGTGAAAAACCTAATGTTAATATTGATTCAACAAAGGAAGAATCTCCAAATCTAAGTCAACAACAATCTAAACCTATTTCTACCGAAGAAGTTGAACAAGTTCGAGAAACAAAGGAAGCTGAACGTAGAAAATTATTACCTGATCCTGAAAATAATCATATTTTAGTTAATAGTGATTATTTACGTGAAGAATTATTAGACGGAACATTATTGAAATATGATAAGGATTCTAAAAATGAAACGTCATTAATGAACGTATTTAAGTTACAGGATTTAAGTGTTGCAGAATATGCTCATTTAAACTATATTATAAGTGGATATTTTGTATTTGGATATTATAAAGTACCTACTGTGAGTAAGCCGATGTTACAAAGCCTACTAGATCATTATTTCAAAAATAGAAATCTAGGATGATCAATGTGAGATTTTGTAAACGATCTTGCTTTTGAAGTTGTTCATTATAAAGATAATTTGGGATTAATGAATGTAGTACTAAAATATAACGGTAATTCACCAGAATATCAGGGCAAAACACTTAAAATACCATTATTTATTACCAGTGCTACGAATTTAGGAAAATACGAAGGGGATTTTATATTATATCGCAGACCAAAAGGAGTTAAGAGTAAGAACAGACAACGTGTTAAACCAGGAAGTCTAAATCTTGATAGACGTTTTGTATTTTATCACGATTTAATTGTGTTTGTAGCAGAAAAGGATGACAAAGTAAAAAAATCTCTTGATGAAAGAAATAGGATATTCTTATACGGTGATGAACAAATTGATAAAAAGACAGGTAAAAAGACAGGTAAAAAAGGAAACATTGGAAAAGGTTTCTTAGCTTATACTGATGATCCATTTGCTGATCCTGCTGCATTTAAAGCAAATATGCAACCACAAATAACCGATTTTAAGACTGAAATTGGAGCTGATGGTAAAGTAGTAACATATCTTATTCAAAATAACCAAAAAATCGCAATTGAAGGTGTTCAATCTCATATTTCATATAGTGAATTCATCAGATTATGTAGAATTCATGTTGATAATATGAATGCAAATCGAAAAAATTATACGAATGCAGAAGTAGCACCTTTCTATAACGATTGGGATCATTGAGATATGCAACATGTGTATATCAATAATTCTGATAAGTTAGTAACTCATTTTCTCAATATTGGTAATCCGCGTAATACAGATCCAAAAATTCCAGAAGAAGTTAAAATAGAAATCAGAAAGTCTATACTTAATGCCATGTTTGCGTTTTTATCTAATGAACAAGTATCATATAATGCATATGGTAAGAAAGATACCGATCATATAAGTAATAAATATCAACGTGTATTAGTAATTGAACCAAATAACGAGGATGAAAGAAGTAAAGGAGTTCCTCCAGTTAAAATTGTAATTCGGAAAGCTACAGAAAACGGAGTAGGAGTTTTACAAGCCGTATTAGCCGATGCGTATAATATTAAAACAGGAAAAAAGGAAGAAATTATAAAATCGGTTAGTTTAACAACTGGTGTTACTATGTATGATACATTGTTTACATTACTTGATGAAGTATCAAAAGAATATAATTTAGGTATTTCTAAAGAAAATGCTTTTTCATCTAGTCATATGTTAATGTATCTTGGGACTGTTCATAATGATAGTGGACAGATTAATCGATTGGGAGCTAATAGAACTCATGAATTACTTACAAGAGGATTGACAGATCCAGCTAAATTGGATGATATTGTCAAAAGTATTCCTCAATTCCAGGATGGAATTATTCGTAATGATGTTAAAGACAAACAACTTGCTCATTTTGTTTTCAGTGCTAAAACTCCAATGGATATAGTTACAATGGATCATGAATACTTACAAACAAGTACATTTGCAATTGATGCTTCTAAGATAATTCCTTTTGAAACAAAACCTGCCGAAACTGTTGTTCAGGAAATTACTCCTGTTGAAACAAAAGTAGAATCCGTTGTAGAACAAGAAACAGAAACAGTTATTGAACCTGATGTTCAAGAAACAAAAGCAATTACTGAAGAAACTCCTGTGAGTGAGCATATAACTATTGATGATCTTAAGATTGCTACTAGAAAAAATAGTGCAGGAGGTTACAATATAACTGTGGAATCACATCCAGAATGAAATTTAGAAGTTAAACAAGATTCAGGTGTCTATTGATATGTTACTTCTTATGAAGATGAACCAATAATCATAGGATTAGGAAAAACTCGTAAAGAAGCAGTTACTCAGGCAGTAGAATCTATTAACCAGACGCTTGACGATATGGATTTAATTGTTGCTCCTAATGAAAAACAACCAGAACAACCAGAACAACCTGTTGATATTATAATTGACCCAGTTGTACCAACCTTGAGTAAACAAGACATTATAATGCAAGCTGCTGAAAAGTCTGGAGTAGAAATTAATCCAGAAGAAGTTCAGATAATTACTGAAAAACTTAAACATTTCATTCCATTTAGTGTAAACAACAAAGGATACTCAATACAACAAGTTGATGGAGAGTGATCAGTATTACAAAATTTTGATTCTTTTAGAGAATATACAGCCGCTATGGAGTATATAAATCAGAATGTAACTGAATTTAGAACACTAAATAGTGAAGCTAGAAACTTCATTATGAAAGTAATGAATAATAATGATAATATAACAGATGATGAAGTAAATGCCTATATGGAATTAGGAAATACCGAATTAACACAGATGATTAATAATTATTTAGAGAAAAAATTAGAATATGGCGAGTGCTAATAAATGTGCGAGTAGCACAAAATTCTATCCGTTATTGAAAACTAAACAAGCTTCAATGACAGCAGAAGAATTTAATCAATATGTAAAGGATAGATTTATAGACTCTGAGGCTGTAATAAACATGATGAACGGGAACGCCTTTCGGAGTTCCCCTCTTCCTGTTTTAGAAGTTGAAGAGATAGATTCAAAAACAGGAGCAATAATAGCACCAGAAGTTAGTGTAGCAGAATTATATAGCGAGGATGGAACTAAATTAACCCAAATGTTACGAGGTTTTAAATCAAATTTAATAGAAAGTTCTGTTTATAATAGAGTGACAGAAGATTTTGTACAAGCTAATACGTTAGTTGATGGACATACGAACTTGAATAGAAATATTTTTAAATATAAGAAGACACTTTTAAATAATTTAATAAGTTATTTAAAAGAAGATTATGCTCCGTTAACTGATGAAGATATTAATGATCCAGAATTAAAAACTATATTTAATGATATCATTAAATCTTTTGAAACAAATGTTACTGAGAGTAATACTGAAAAAAAATCTCCTGAATATCAAAAAGCATATGATTCTTATGTTATTCTAAGTCGATTTGAAGATTTATTGAAAGAACATGTACCATTTATTGAAATAAGACCAGAATATAAAAAACATACTGAATTTGCTGTAGATAAATATATTTATAAAGGTCCTAGAGTTAAGTTAGCTAGTGGTTGAGGGAATACGGCAAACGAATTCACTGGCGCTGATAAGCATTTTAGTAAAATGTCTGAGATCTTATTAGGTTACTTTCCAGAAGTAAATGGAAATACTCCAATTGATAATACTTCGATTGGAACAGCTGGATTTACTAATGTGATGACGAAAATGGTATCGGCATTTTACAATGAACCAACAATGAGAGTTAATCATCCACATGCTGTTCAGGAATTATATCGTGGATTAGATGCTAATATTCCAATGCTGATTGATATTTATTTATCTGAATTAGAGAAGAATACTATCATGGATCAAAGGAATAAATCTTTATTGCAAAATAAGTTGTCTGCAATTAAGAAATACATTTATGCTGATAACATGGATCCGATTATTAAGAATATGTTTACACAGATGATGTATAAATCAGTTCCTGTAACTTATGCGGCTACTCAACGTAATCCGCAGAGTGGAAAGATAGAAACAAATAGCTTAATGGAACGTCATAATATAAATCAGTATTATAACATATCTAATATTATACAATCTAGAATTAATCATTTTAAAAAGAATCCCGATGAATTTAAAACAATGTTAAAGGATAATAATATCAACATTGATATGGAAAAAGGACTTATTGAAATTGGTGATTTTATTATTTCGTTTGTTAGTAATAGTACGACTAAATTACATGATAGTAAGTTACGTTATGTTTTTACTCCAAACGGAGAAATGAGTCCAGAACAATTTGAAAATCTGGTAATGTCAGTTATGTCTTTTATGCTTCCTCCTGATTTGGATATTATTGCAAAACAAGTTTATGCATCTACTTCAGCTAAATGAAATTCGCTTAATCTATTTGTACCTGTTTTAGGAGCTATATTAATTGCTGTATCGGACCCAAAATACAATTTGAGATTAAGTGGAATATTTGATACTAGTACATATGGTAATGAAATAGCTGAATTATCCAAAGTTTTAAGTGTTGCAAATGGATCGGATACATATAATGTAATTAAAAACGCCGAGGGTAATAACTTACCATTATATCGTTTAATTAATTTATCTTCTAATCATAATGCTGTACGTTATCATTTACAGGATATGATTATTATGAATAGGGGTGTTAAAAATGTTCCAATTGAACATAATCTGATTTATAAAAATCCTAATTTAATCGTTGGAACTCAAATAAGATCCGATGTATCAATTAATAAAAAAATAAGAAGTGTTAAAAAGTTAACTCCAGCAGAATTATTTAGGCTAGAGATTTTTCATGGTTTTTATACTAATTTAATATCCGATAAACCACTATGATTACAACCAACTTGTTATTCCGATAAACCAACTCAAACTCTTATTGAATATGATATTAGTACTCCATTGCTTGGAGGATTAAATATTAAAGCAATACTACTTGATTATCTAAATGGAAATGGCAGTCTAACAAAATTGTATAATCAGTTCCATGAAACTCGTAAGGATAAAATAAATGCTTTATATAATAATATTAAAAGTGATTATGAAAAGGCATTTGGTAGAACTTTCAAAAATATCGATGAAATTAATAAATTTATTAAGGATAATAAATTACCCATATATGATTCTGTTGATCCAGTAACAAATTTATCTACTAAAGGTATTCAATCACATTTTCTTGATCACGGAATTGATTTTTATGAGGAAATACATGCTTATACTGATAAAAAATCTAAACAAGTTCGAATTAATGAAAGTATTGAGGCTGATTATAACAGATATAACAGTTCTAGTATTGATTCTTACATAAAAACATTAGAACGTAAATTTGCAAAGGATTTAATTGAAAATCCAATGTTTGCTAGTAAATCTGAATTTGTACATTTAGCTGATAAATATCCAACTTGATTTGATAGTCATACAAATGAATTTATACCAGTTAAATTATATCGTAACGGACAATTAGTTGAATACGAGGATATTTCTGATTTGAATGATATTATAACTGACTCTAGTTTGAGTGTAGAGATTAATCCGATGTTGAAAGCGTATATGATAACTGATTTATTATTATCAACCGAATATGAGGAAATGATGTCTGGATCAATTTATGCTCATCCAAATAAAAATGAACAAGGTGATATTGGTACATCAGAATACAATGAATCAAGTTCTGCTTCACGTTTATTGGCAAAATATAAACGTAATGGTATATTTAGTACTACATATCATCCCCTAGCTCAGCGTTTAGATATTGGTGTTCCAAGTACTATTAATATTGCTGTTGTTAAGGATATTCTCGGTACAGTATTTAATCCACTTGGTGAAGAAAAATCAGATTTAGAAACAATGGATGGTTCTGGATTTGTACACCCTGTTTATTCGCGATTGATGAATAATTCACTTATTGATGCAAGTGCAGGAGAAAATAAAAAGACTATTTTTCATGGTGTTGATCCACTGTATAATAGATCTGTACAATTAAAATGAGCAGAATTTGCAGTTAATAATCAATCACGTAGATTCAATCCGCTCTCTGATGTAAAATCTGAGAAGATATATGAAAAAATGAATAGCATCCCACTTAATAGAACAATTGATTTAAATCGTTATTATCAACAACATATTGATGAAATTGGACATATCTATTTTCAGGATTGAAGAACTGGACAATATTATATGATTACTGATATAAATATGAATTCAGATGGAAGTGCAGTAAGGTCAATTCAAGAAGTGGATGAAAATGGTAATTTGGTAAGTGAAGAAATTTTAACGGATACTTTTGCAATAAATAACTTATATAATGTTGATCAATTATTCGGTGGTGCATTTACAATGTTAAAGGATGAAAGTCTAAATACTTTAGTTGATTCAGAATCTAACATTGATATGTTAACAAACATTGTGATTAATGATAATCTAAAAAATCATATTATATCTTATGTAGTTAATAAATCAGCTATTAAAGTTGGGGCAGGTAATGTAAATTCAGTTGAAAGGTTTTCTAATGATGAAGCATTTGATACATTGCAATTATCAACTAAATTTGGTGGATTACTTTTAGATGCAGATCATGAATTGGATATGTCGGAAGTAACTGAAATGTCCCAAATGATTAGTTCATTAGAAGAACTTGGTTTAACACATGATTTAAGTAACGAAATTTATAATGATATTGGTAGGGTTGTTTCTAAGTCAATGCAAAAATTTGATGATTCGCTTAAAAGTCGAGATAAAGAAAAAGTCTATCGTTTATTAGCTAAATCTTTAGTTAGTTCATTCCTTGATAAAGATAAAGATACTTTAGGATTGGCACAATCCTTTGTCGTATTAGCTAATCAAAGTTTACAAAGTGCTAAACTAGAATACACATTGCCATTTAGTGCAAATAGTATTAATAGTGCATTTATATCTACCGTTACATCAACTCTAGTCAAAACTGGTATAAAAAGAAAATATGCTGGTATTGGAGGAGTTTTATCACCATCACATAACATATATCAATATTTTGTATTAGGAGGAAATAAATTAGTATTCAAAGAATTATTAAATCTAGTTCTTGATAAAGGAATAACTCATGATTATGATGAAAGAGGAAGAGTTACTCGTAGTGCTGTAGATAAAGCAATAAATGATTTAGTTATTGATGGACAGAATAATCCATTTATTGAACTAATTGAACAAAATAATATAGATTTGGAAGATACAATTGTATATTTTAATGGAAATACTGGACAAACAGAAGTTATAAAAATTGATTCGTATGAAAAATATGAGCGAATCAAAAGTGATATTAATCCAAATTCTAGATTTGCAATATGAACAATAAAACCAAAAAATCTTAAAGCAAGTAATACTTTCTTTACTATTAACGGAAAGCAATATAGTATATATGATTTGGATTCTGTGCGTGCTTCACATTTTGTATCTAAAATAAAGGATCCAAATTTTAATATTAATCAACTTACTGAACCTCAACGACAAATATTAAGATCAGCATTACGCAATGAGAATGAGTATGTAAATGCCACTCAATTTAATAAGGATGGTACACTTAAAGTATTACGGAATATAACCCAAAAACAACTTAATTCATTAGCAACCAGTAATACACTTAATAATAATCTAAGATTTGGTGTAGAAGAGTTGAATACTGTTATAGCTGAAGATAAGAAAGTAGCGCCTGCTCAACTTATAATGGGGAAAATTCATGCTAAGCAATTAGGATTAGTAAAAGGTGATACAATTAATAAAATATTAAATACACCGAATTTCTTCTATAGACGTCTGCGTGATAGATATAAAACAACTAATGTTGACATCAATAGTTATGATTTTGTGATGTACGATGGTACAGGAAAAGAATATTATGTTAAGTTTGTGCCTAATCTTGCCAATTTAGATACTAGTAAATTAGATACAAACGTTGAATTTAAGGAAATTAATGGTATTTACTATTATGATGGTATAGAAATTGCAGATAAAAATGATAAGCGATTTTATAAGTACACTGATGATAACGGAAAAGTACATGATTATATAGTAATTACTGAAATGGCTCGAATAAATGAACTCAATAAATCTAAGTTATTTGATACCTATAAGTTAAATTACACCGAATCAAATAAGGAGTATTTAATCGACTTTGCATTTGGAGATGATATTATAGATAACAAAAGCATTCATCTCACAACGTTATATGAAGGTACGGTTGGTACTCAATCAATTACATTTGATCCGCCTGGCACAAAAGGAAAAATTTCTGTTGATGAAAATGGCATACCATTAACATATGATCAAATTATTAAGCACATATCTGCTAGTACTCTAAATTCAGATGAAGAATATCGGTTTGATCAACGGTTACGAATCTTGGGAGATAGAAGATTAGAATCATTTAAAAAGCAATTATTGTATATTGGCGCACGTATTCCGACCCAATCTATGCAATCATTCATGCCAATGGAGTTGGTTGCCTTTTCTGATGATGAAACTAACTATATCATGGTTGCAAAACAGCAAACATGACTTCAAGGAAGTGACTATAAACTTAATTTACGTTTAAATTAAGTTTCAATTTGAAATTGTAGTCACTATAATAAATTTCGTGAATTGACGGGAAACTCCTTAGAGCTTTTTCTACTAAACATAAATAGTAATATATTATGTGGCTGAATTAACAACCCAGGTAAAGTAAAAAAGAAAAAGATTGGACAATCCGCAGCTGAGCATCCTAAATAAAGACAAAATAAGTTTTATTTTTGTATTTTAAAGATAGGATGAAAGTTCACAGACTATCCCGTAGGGGAGTAGGACTTGCACAGCAATTTGCTGAGTTCGAAGGACGAAACATCCAATAGGATGATGATATAGTCGGTCTTTATATGAAAGTATAAAGGTAAACGGATATCGATAAGCTCTACATCATGAGCTATTCACTAGATAACAATGGACAATTCTATACCACTTCAAATTTAGAGAGAAACTATAAACTTGAGGAAATAATTAAACTTCCAATACCCAACGGAGTTGAGTATTCTGAGAATCAAAACAGAGTAAGACAAACTTTACAGGGACAACAAGTTGATAAAAATGGAAATGTTGTTCCATTTAATCACAATCTTAGATTCGTATCTACAATTGATGTAGAATTCCTATTAAAAGGTAATTTAGATCCATTTGTAAGTATTCTAAATGGAAATCAAAATCAATTAGTATTTGAGCAAGGTATTCCTTCATGAAAAGTAAGAAAATTTATAAAAGATCTAAATAAACATTCATCAACTAATTTAGATTCATATGGAAAGGATGAGGGATTAAAAAATAGGATTGTAGATGGAGCTATAAAGATTACTATGGATCCTCGAAACCAATTAAGTTTGCAATCTCCTGTTAAAATGGACGAACAACAATTAGCAGCTGCAAATTCTCCTTTAGGTAACTCGGAAAAAACTCGTACAATGGATGTTTCTTCAACTAAATTTATGCTTCAGTATGAAAATATGCAAGGTAAGGGAGTTGTAGGAATTGTAGCAGTTGGTATGAAAAACTTCTTTATGTTATCTAATTTCTATAATAACCTAATTAGTGATTTAGTCAGTTCATTGGAAAATGAAGATCATTCGAGTGCATTTGAGTTAATTAAACAAATTACCTTTAATGATCCTTTAAATGCTAATAAAATAGCTTCTTTAGCAAACTTAAACTATAATGCTCTTAAAGAGGTAGCTGATCAAGTTGGAAGAATTCGGATTCCGCAAGAATCTAAACTTCCACATCGTTTTAATAAGTATTATGAAAATAATTCTTTGAATATACAACAAATAGTAAAAGATTTGATTGATCAATCATCTCGTAATATTGCCTCAGGATCCATTTCAGGATTATTAAATGCAGCAACGGATAATGCTAAAGAATTAATATTAGCTAAAATTAATGCTACATCTGATTTTGTAACAATATATACTTATTTACTATCAATTGGAACTCCATTTAAGACAATTTCAGATATAATGACATCAAAATTATTTACAGCAGTTGGTAAGCTAACTAAAATGAATATTTTTGATAAAAATACATATCACTTTTCAGTTAGTAATGCAATTAATTTTTATTTAGGTGAAGAATTACTAAATATTATGGATAATAATGTTTTTGGAGTAATTCTTGATGAATTTGATAAGAATGAATTAAAAACTGAATCGGATTTATCTAATAGTGATCATATGATTAAGTTTAGAAACTTCTTAAGGACACAAATTGGTACAACAACTCCTAGTTCAGCTCAACAAATGGATGAATTTCAGGATCAGTATAATGAATTTGATGATTATGAACAACAAGATTCTGAACAACAAGATTTTGATGATTCTGAAGTTCCATTAACAAAAACAAATGATGACCCGAGTAGACGTAATTTAGCCACTAATCCAATAAATAAAGCGGATTATAGACAAGCATTAATCCTAGTTAATCATATTATTAGCCGAAATAACACTCTAAAAACTATTTCAAAAACGGATGTAGATCAATTATATTATATTGCACAATCAGTTTTACCAGCTCTTGATGAATTTGGCCTTATTGGCAGTATAACTGCAAGTAATCAAGGAATCAAGACCAATTCGTATGAAAAATATGCTCATATTAAGAGAATTGAAAATGGTATTGATAGAGTAATTAGTAAAGAAAATAAGCGTAGGAGCCAAAGTGGAAAACCATCATTAAAATATTTTAATTTGATGGATTTTTTATCTGATGAAAAACTAAGAAATGATTATATTAGTCAATATGAAGATATTAAAACCTTCGTTAATCCATTAAGAGCAGTTGATCGTGTTCCACATTTTAGAGAAATGTTCAAAATTCATTATTATGATAATGCTCTAATTAATACAGTAAGTATGAAAAATAGACTTGAAGCTAAATTTGCTAAAGAAGTTCTAAAGGAATCATCAATTACTCAGTTGGATAAAAATGAATACAAAGAATTGGGTAAATATGTTGATGATGTAATTATTTTTAACTGGATTCGTGGATTAGACTTAAAATATACCGTTCCAGTTGGACAATCATATTTTATTGATACACAAGGTAAAAGTAACACCGTAGTTGGAAAGGAATATGAAATTTCATTAAATACAATTGAAGGTTTGGCTACATTCAAAAAACTTGTTGATAATGTTATTATACCTGCTTTAAAAAATAATAAGAATCTAAAAGACAATATGTTTCTAAAGAATATTACAACTGGTATTTTTGAAAATCCTTCTGGAATTAATGAATTTTGGAGACCTATTATTGAAATGATGCAAATTGACAAATCAGTTAGAAATCAAACAGTTTATACTGATATGTTGCGGGATTTTGATAAATTATCTAATATAAAAATAAATGGAATGAATGTTATTAATACATTTTTCTTATATAATTTATTAGTTAACAAAGATGCGTTTGGAAGAAATTCATTTGTTAGATTCTTTGAAAACGCAGTTAGAAGTACCAATGATAATTTATTA